>ENA-OWPI01000177-OWPI01000177.1-marine-metagenome-genome-assembly--contig:-NODE-177-length-98429-cov-11.217667_pt1 | contig 98429 bp, 54 predicted proteins | sample MGYA00238138_ERZ651775 | MGnify/ENA primary metagenome ERZ651775 (study PRJEB26906, sample SAMN06265043) | marine metagenome | isolation source: Helgoland LTER site | place: Germany:Helgoland, sampling... | reverse complement strand
GCAAAGGCGAATAGTGAGAGTTCGGGTGTGCTTGAGTACGCCGGGGTAGACGCATCGGGATTACGTCGAGCTGTTCACGAATATACATCCATTTCAACGTTGGAATGGGCGTGGAATCACATGGATTGGGGAGAGAAAGATACTCAAGGAAACGTGGTAGATCAAGCCTGGTTTTGTTGGCAAGTTGCTCTAACGAACAAACTCGAGTTCCTCGAGTGGGCGAGAGAAGTGAAACATTGCGGGTGGGATGAAAGTACGATTAAAGTGGCAGCAGATATAGGTAATCTCGAGATGCTGAAGTACTGCTTCTCTAATGGTTGCCCGTGTGATGAAGAAAAGTCGTGTAAACAAGCTGCTATTGGAGGACACCTCGACTGTCTTCGATTTCTTGTCGACAAAGTGAAACCTTCGCGAGATACGGAGGGGAAAGCGGCAATACAGGCGTCAGGATATGGTCGCATAAACATCTTGAAATATCTTGTTGAAGAAAGAAAGATATCTGATGAGGTAAAGCCCCTCTGTGTGGCAACCGCTGCAGGCTATGGCTATCTCGATTGCCTTAAATACTTAATCGAAGAGGCGAGAGCGCCTCTCGACCTGTGGTCCTATATCGCTTGGGCTCGTTACAGAGAGCACCACGAGTGCGAAAACTACTTGCTCGAAAAAGAGTGCCCAGAACCGACGGACGAACAATACGCTAAATTTGTCCAGGATCGGCAACCAGCTTAGAGGAGAACAGCGACTGATAGATAGATCATTGAGAAAGAGAGAGAGAGAGAGAGAGAGAGAGAGAGAGAGAGAGAAAGAGAGACACACACACGCACTAATATTTTAAAACACACACGCATGCGAGACTTTTTGCACATTTTCTTTTTTGAGCTTCTTCTTCTTCTCTCTTCGCTTTTTTTTTGTCTCCTCCGAGAAGAGTAGGGTTGGATCTTCACATTAAACACCACCACCTTTGCCTCTTCTCCGCGTTGAGGAGCCCATCATATTTTCTCGCTTACGGTCGTAGTATTGCTGTTACGAGAGCGAGAGCGTATTACGTCGTCGAAAACAGCATCGGGGCAGAGGAGGCCCGTGTAGTTTGTTTTGCGTAGAGTAATTCCTCTTTCTCCTAGTATTGTTTTTTGCGCTGCTTTTGTTGGAATTTCATCATCCGAAAGAGAGAGAAAAAAGAACGCATCAGACGAAGACAGAGGAGACGGGATATTATACCACGACTACGAGTTGAAGAGAGAGAGAGAGAGGCGTTTTAGAGAACAACGTTTAAAGTAGACGAAAGAGCGCATAGAAGAATCAGAAGAAGAATTTTAGCAGAGAGAGAGAGAGAGAGAGAGAGAGAGAGGGAAAACAACAGAACCAACGAGGACGAAAGAAGAAAAAAGTATGGTGTACGTGAAAGGAGAGGACGGGTTATCGGTGCAAGACTTGACTAAACTAGACATTTCCTCGCTGAACCCTTTATCGCCGGAAATCATCTCCAGACAGGCGACGATTAACATCGGGACGATTGGACACGTCGCGCACGGGAAGTCCACGGTGGTGAAAGCTATTTCCGGCGTGCAGACGGTTCGTTTTAAGAACGAATTGGAAAGGAACATTACGATTAAACTCGGGTACGCGAACGCGAAAATATACGAGTGCGAAGATCCGAAATGTCCGAGACCGGACAGATATTGCGCGTATTCGAGTTCGAAACCGGACGATCCGGATTGTTTGGTGAAAGATTTTGAAGATAAGAAGATGAAACTGATTAGACACGTCTCCTTTGTCGATTGCCCGGGGCACGATATTCTGATGGCGACGATGTTAAACGGCGCCGCGGTTATGGACGGGGCGTTGCTTTTAGTCGCCGGGAACGAGACGTGTCCGCAACCGCAAACGAGCGAGCATTTAGCCGCGGTGGAGATTATGCGATTGAAACACATCATCATTTTGCAAAACAAAATCGATTTGGTTCAAGAAAACGCCGCGGCGAATCAGTACGATCAAATTTGTAAGTTTATTCAAGGGACCATCGCAGACGGAGCGCCGATTGTGCCAATCTCTGCGCAGTTGAAGTATAACATCGACGCGGTGTGCGAGTACATCGTGAAGAAGATTCCAGTTCCGGTGAGAGATTTCACGTCCCCGCCGAATATGATTGTCATTCGATCCTTCGACGTGAACAAACCGGGCGCGGAAGTTGACGACATTCAAGGCGGCGTCGCCGGTGGTTCCATTTTACAAGGCGTTTTAAAAGTTGGACAAGAGGTGGAAATCCGACCAGGGATTGTCTCTAAAGATGCGGAAGGTGCCGTAACCGCGACGCCAATCAAAACGAGAATCGTCTCCTTATTCGCCGAACAAAACTTGTTGCAATACGCCGTCCCGGGCGGTTTAATCGGCGTCGGCACAACGTGCGATCCAACCTTAACCAGAGCCGATCGCTTAGTCGGTCAAGTTCTTGGTCAAGTCGGATGCTTGCCGTCCGTATTCACCGAATTGGAGGTGAACTTTTTCTTACTGAGAAGACTTTTAGGCGTCAAGACGCAAGGCTCGGAAAAAGCCGGCAAAGTCTCCAAGTTGAGCAAAGGCGAAGTGTTGATGTTGAACATTGGATCTATGTGCACCGGCGCGAGAGTCGTCGCGGTCAAGAACGATTTGGCAAAGATGCAATTAACCTCTCCGGTGTGTACCAAAGAGGGCGAAAAAGTCGCGATTTCTAGAAGAATCGAAAAGCACTGGCGTCTCATCGGTTGGGGCTCCATCCAAAACGGCACCGAAATCGCCGTATCCGGAAGCAAGTAACCGCGCGAAAACGTAAGAGGACGAGAAGAGAAAGAATTTAATTAAAAAGTACTAGGATAAAGAAAAACAACAACAACAACGGCGAGAACGGATTCGCACAATTTCAATTGCACGTGTCAGAGAGAGATATAGTAAGAGTTTTAATTCAGATGCGTTGTTTCGTTCGTAAGTGTTGTTTGTTCGTTTTTCTCTCTCGTTTATTTCTCGGCCGCCGCCACAAAAAACTCTTCACTTCAACACAGCGCTCGTCGGTGCGCGAATACTCACACTAAGCATCATCCGAAAAAAGCCCGTACAGCAGTAGCGCGTAATAATAATGTCCACCTCCCCGTGGGTCGCTCTCGCGGCGAAGCGAGAGGACCCGAACGCCGCTCTCAAACGTTTCGACGCAGAAACGTTTCGTCCGCCACCTCGAAATCTCCCGAACGAAACCATCTGCGTCGTCGACGCGAACGCCATCGTGAAAGGACAAAACTTGAGCAATTTGTCCTCAAAAAGCACCAAAGAGGAGGGGGGAGAATTGCTATTCAAAGAGTTGGTGACGACGTCGGCAGTCCTCAAGGAAATTAAAGACGAACACGCGCGAATGAGGCTGCAAAACGACCCGAATTGGCAGCGGTTGCGCGTCTCGGAAGCGGACGAGGAGACGGTGTCGCTCGTGAAACGGTTCGCGCGATTGACGGGGGACATTGGGCAGTTATCGGAACCAGATGTTAACGTCATCGCGTTAGCGTTAAAGTTAGAGAGAGAGAAGTGCGATGGGGATTTGAGTCACATTCGGACGGTTCCGCCGCCGGCGAGGAAATATCGACGCAAAGCGAGCAAGACGGGCGCGAAGCCGCTTCCGGGATGGGATTTCGTGAGCAACGCGGAGGATTGGAAAGAATTGGACGAGATGAACGCGGAGATGGAACGGATGGAGAAAAAGTTAGTGGTTGGGGAGGACGTCTCCGAACGGTTCTCGAAGATTGCGTTGGAGAAGGAGAAATTGTTGCAGAGAGGGTTGGAGGCGAAGAGTTTAGTGAAAGACGACGGGGACGAGAAAGAACGAAAAGAAGAAAAAGAAGCGGCGAACGAAGAAGGCGCGAACGACAACGACGACGACGAGTGGGAACCGGCGATTTCTAGAACCACGCGAGTGAGAAGAATGAAACGAGAACAAAGAAACAGAGAGCGCGAGGATGAAATAGAAAAAGAACGAGAACAAATAAAAGCCGCAGAGATGCAACAACAACAAGAAGAAAAAGAAGAAGAAGAAGGAGATGAAGGCGTGGACGAAAACGCCGGCGTCTCCTTTTTTCAATCCGAACCGGGAGAGATTCCAGACACTGACGAAGACGACGACGATGAAGAAGAAGAAGAAGGAAACGACGACGACGCGCTCAGTCAATACACGGAGAAAACGCAAATCTTGACCGAGGAGCAACAAAAGCACGAACAAAAACGGCAAAACTCTCTCGTTTCCGTCGTCACCGCCGATTACGCCATGCAAAACGTCATCTTACAACTCGGTTTGAAACTGTTCACCCCAGACGGCATGCGCGTGAAAGAAGTCAGACGATGGGTCTTGCGTTGCCACGCGTGCGAAACCGTCACTGCCAACACGCAACGCGTCTTCTGCCCAAAGTGCGGCAACAACGCCTTGGAACGGGTTGAAAAATTCACCGGCTCGGACGGCGCCGAACACTACGGCGTCCGAAACAAACACGTCTTGAAAGGCACGAAATATTCAATCCCGATGCCTAAATCCGGCCGAACGGGTAAAAAGATGGAACCCATCCTCCGCGAAGATCAACTCATCGGACGTAAAATCACCAAAAAAGAGCGCGAATTGAACAACATCTCCAAGAAAACCGAAGACGTGTTCAACTGCGAGTTTAGCGAGGATAAATACGGCGAATACAAACACGTCGGCGACGCGCAAAAGACGATCATAAGCATCGGCGGCGGGAACGTCAAGAAGAATCCAAACGAAAGGAAACACGTCGCCACGAATAGAAGACGCAAGTAGTAGTTTTAGTAGTAGTAATACGAGTATAATACTAATAGAGTATTATGAGTGCAGTTTCGCTGAAAAGAAGATGTCTCTCGTCTCGCTCTCTTTTCTCGCAAACAAAGTCTATTTTCACACATAAGGGGGGCTTTATCCCTTCCATCATTCTCTTTCTTTAATAATAACAATAACGAAGAATACGCGCGAAACAACGCGTAGTATTAGTAGTACAACTGTAGTGTTTTATTCGATCACAACCTCTCTCTATTTTCAACAACGCCTTCTCTGCCACGCACCACGCGCGCATAATACTACCACGAATAGAAAAGAGAGATCATTTGGATGATTTCTTGTCGTAATAGCTTTGAATTTCCTTTCGTCTTTCCCAGTGCGAATACTTCCAAACCGCCCCGGCGACTAAACCTAAGGACATCCCGATGACGGCTTCTTTCACGAGGTAGACTTTTTGCGCCACGCCGTGGTACACCGTGGGGCCTGCCATTTTATACGCGTGATATCTCAAACACCGACGAATAAAATCTGATGAAATTGGATCTCCTTCTTTTTCTAATGAGAGACAAAAACCTCGCTGCCTTTTAGGGTTTAAGACCCTAAATGACTCAACGAAAAATTTTTAAAATTCTCTTCTTCTCTCGCTTGTTGGGAAAAAACAACGAAGACGGCATTTTATATCACACAAAGCACACACATACAAGGATGAGGAATACTCGCACTGCTACTATTCAATCGATCGACCCCTCGTCGGTGCACAGAATATGTTCCGGCCAAGTCATCTTGGACATCTCCTCGTGTGCGAAAGAACTCATCGAGAACAGCGCAGACGCCGGGGCGACGAACGTGGAAATTCGAATGCGAGAGTTTGGATTGGAATCCGTCGAGGTGAGCGATAACGGTTCCGGAGTTGCGAGAGAGGACGTGAAGATGTTGACGATGAAATACGCGACGTCGAAACTGAGAACGTTTACGGATTTAGAGGATGGGGTGGATACGTTTGGGTTTCGAGGCGAAGCGTTGTCGTCCTTGTGTGGGACGTGCGAGCGATTGATAATCACCACGAGAACTTCGAGCGACGAGGAAGGCTTGAAGGTGACGTTTGATAAAAACGGCGACGTCGAGACGGAGGAGATTTGCGCGCGGTCGGTTGGAACGACCGTGAGAGTTGAGAAGTTATTTCATCCCTTACCGGTGAGACGGAAACAGTTTGAACGAAACAAAGCGAAAGAGTACGCGAAGTTGTTGCGGGTTTTACAAGGCTACGCGTTGGCCTCGGAAACGAGCGGGTGTCGATTCGTCGCCACGCACCAGCAAGGTAAAAACGGCGCCAGGCAAACGGTGTTGCAATGTCGAGCGTCTGTTTCAAATGGTGGTGGTGGTGGTTTCCGCGATCGCGTGGCGTCGGTTTTCGGCGCGAGAACGGCGGAGAGCGTGTTTGAAATCGACATCGGTTTAGAGCGAGAGAAGAGCGCGGATGAAATTTTAGAAGAAGAAGTAAAAGAAGAAGAAGAAGAGGATGTAGAGGATGTAGATAACGACGACGACGATCGTTTCGGACGATGTACAGGGTGGGTCTCTTTGCCCGGTCTCGAAAATAAGAAAACCTCCGCGCGAGCCTCGGCAGATCGGCAATTCTTTTACGTCAACGGACGCCCGGTAGATTATCCGAAAATCGCGAAAACTCTGAACGAAACGTTTCGCGCGTACAACGCGACGACGACGAACGCAAATTATCCGTCCTGCGCATTGAATTTTGAAGTGCCGAAACATCTCGTGGACGTGAACGTCTCTCCTGATAAGAGAACGGTCATGTTTACGAACGAACACGACATATTGATGTACTTTAGGAACGGGATCAAGAAAGCGTTCGAACGCGCGGTTGGCGGGAACGGAGAAAGAGGGTCGGCGGATGGTCTCGTGAGGAATTTTAGAGCAACCGGGGTGGATCTGTCGCAGCTGCCGATGACGCCCGCAGACGCGTTGATTGATGGCCCGATGAAGGGTACGATGATGATTGATACCGATGAGTTTGAAGTGATTGACGACAGCGATGGAGAACAAGGAAAAGAAGGTATCGCTTGCGCGTTACCCATGCCGCCGATCCAAGTCAAAGAGGAGAAGCCGATGCGAGTTTCCGCCGACGCTTCGACGCAACAACAACAACAGCAGCAGCAAACAGATTTGCAAGCCTTTGGTTTCACTCGAGAAGCTGTACCTGCCACGCAAAGGAGAAACGCAGCCGTTATCGATAAGATTGCGGCCGAAATCGCCGCGGTTGAAAACACGGAGACCAAGTTTCAATCGTTACCGGAGACATACAAGGAACGCGCGGTGATGTTACCGTCGGATTCGGAAAACGACGAAGACGACATTATGGATGCAGATTTCGACCCATTCGCGATGAAAGCGACGATGGCGGGTAAAATTTCGTCGAAGAAGCGCAAAGTAATCGATGATCTAAACGCGACGACCGAAGCGGAGGAGAATGAAATAATTGAAAACGACGCAGACGGCGAGAAAGAAAATAACTTTGAGCATCGAAACGCTCAACAACAACGACAACAACAGCAAACGCTTAAAGAAGTCGAGTTTAACATCGATGTCGTTCGCGTAAAGAGGTTGAAACGAGCGAAAAGAGAGAAACGTTTAGCGCTCGAAAGGGAGAAAAAAGCCTCCGCGGATGCCGAGTTGCTGAAAGAAGCTTCTTTACACAACCAAGATAACGCGGCGGCAACCAACGCGCTCATCCGGCGGTTCGATAAATCCGAGTTTGCCAACGTTCGCGTCGTCGGACAGTTCAATCTCGGCTTCATCATTGTCGTTCGCGACAATACCGATATATTCATCGTCGATCAACACGCCAGCGACGAGATTTACAATTTCGAGCGACTACAAAAAACGACGACGTTGAACAAGCAACCGTTGATTCAACCGCAACGGTTGGAACTGTCACCGGCGGAGGAACAGATCGCGAGATCGAACGAAAAGACGTTCTTAATGAACGGGTTTGGGTTTTGTGACGTTGCAACATCTCCTCCCAACTTTCCGGGCGATGAATCCTCCTCCTCTCGCTTGGCGCTCGCCGCGGTCCCGTTTAGCAAAGACACCGTCTTCGACGCCTCGGACGTCCACGAACTCGTCGCAATGCTCGACGAGGGAGAATACGCCGTCCCAGTTCGTTCTCAACTTTCCGTCGGTTTATTAAAAAACTCCGCCGCCGATGCCGGCGGTAGTACTAAAACCGTCCTCCGTCCGAGTAAAGTCCGAAACATGCTCGCCATGAGAGCCTGTCGGTCGTCGATCATGATCGGCGCGCCTTTGAGTCGACGCAGGATGAAGAAAATCTTGCAAAACTTATCCGCGTTGGAGAGGCCGTGGAACTGTCCTCACGGAAGGCCAACCATGCGACACGGCTGTCGATTGTAATATTATAATATTTAGCTTTTTTTAGGGGATTTCGACACCCACGCACAAGACAAAAACTTCAGAAGAAATGAAGTGGCCACCCGCGCTTATAATCCCATCTGCTTTGGAAGACTCTCAACAGTTCATCGATGGTACTCCCGAATCATTCATATGCGCGATAACGCTGAGAGTTATGAAAGAGCCAGCTTTGTCGGTGAAATCTGGGCGAACGTACGAGCGAGAAGCGCTTCAGGAATGGGTGGAAAAAAGAGGGACGGACCCGTTAAATCCATCCGCGCGAATGGATGTCGAAGATATCGCGCCGAACTTTGCGATTCGCGATTTGATCGAGCAGCACGTGAAAGACGCCGCGCTGCGTTTCCTCGTGATGAATGAGAGCAATGTTGGAAGTAAAAATAGTAATGATAATACTATTGATACTAATATTGATAATAATAATAACGGTAGTAGTAATAGTGTTCGTGAACGAGATGATGACGATGATGACATCAGAGAAAGATTTCTGTTTCCAAGACGCCGCGTGGTTGCCATCGCGCCGGAGTTCAAAGTGACGAGCGTCGAGTTTCCAGATCCGGCAAAGAACGAGCCGAGAGGAAAGTTTTTCCGATTCAAGATGGTCGATTTAACAAACGTCGTCGGCGAGTGGGCGTGCGAAGATGCGGAAGCGTATAAGACGCAGGAAATAAAAGGCGGTTCTGGAGCGTCGTTCGTAGCGAGAAGGAACGGGACAGAAGATGGAAACAAAGCCATTTGCGTTTGGGGCGGTCCAAAGGGCGAAGGGGTTGGGTGTTGGAACCCGGCTGGATACGCCAAAGAGAACGATTGGGAAGTTGGAGATACGGTGACGTTGTTGAATTACAGCGAATCGCACGCCATGCCACCTCTTACTTTTCCTCTCAGTATCTCTGAGTATAAAACGCACTCGCAAACTGGGTGGAACTTGCCCGGGGAAATGATTCGATTTGGAAACGCAGGTTTAGTCGGTCACTGGTGGAAAGAACTCGACGTGGAGTTTGTACTCGACAAATCCAACGTCGGAATTCGAGTTTGTGGCGTACACACGGACGCGCTTTACGAGAGCTTATGTTTTAACGTCAAAGCGCTTCGCTCGGACGGCCAGTGGCACGACGTTCCTTTGAGTTGTGACAAAGTCGCGTGGGGACGCGCTTTCGCGCAGCCGATTGACGACGCGAGGTCTATTCGAGTCACGTGGCCGGACACAGATCTGCATAAACTTCCCGGCTCGACGTACAGATCCGGAGGCGGGCTTCACGCAAATATTGTCGGGTGTTCGACGAGTATAGACGTCCTTTCCGTTTCAGAAAACGGGTTGCAATTCCATTTCGATACGGATGCGATGGCGGCTGCGTTTGGCGGAGATAAAAATTGGCCCGGAACGTACGTCTGCCACGCGCTTCGTACAGGTGTAACAGGTCCCGTTACATTCGAAAAGTCTTCTTCTTCTTCTTCTTCTTCTTCCAAGAAAGGCGTGCGCTTTTTGTTCGCGAAGATGAAAACGAGCGACGACGTAAACGACGACGAAAGCGACCCGCTCGGCGTGGGAAGCTTCGTGGAAAAGGACGCAAACGATTGGCGCGTCGGCGATATCCTACTTCTCGAAAAAAAAATCGCGAAAGGCGAAGAAGACCAATTGCCGCAGAAAGGATCCGACGCGTGGCTCGAGATTAACTTTCCAGAACCGAAAAAGAAGACGACGAAAATGGAGGAATATCCCACCGTATGATGAAAATATTATTAGTCATTTGCTGCGTTTGTAAAATACTGTGCTGTAAAATACTGTCAGCGTATGCATATGCCATACGTAGTACTATTCTCGCTCGCGTATTTGTTCAATTCAATTTAAAATACCCTAAACAACAAGACGCCGAATTTGGTTCAACAAACAACTCTCAAGCCGCATTGTAATCGCTCTGTTTGATTACACGACACAACAGCTCTACGCGGCAACACCAACACAAACGACAAAGAATATAAGACAAAGACCTGAGATCATGTCCAAAGAAAAGAAAGAGAAGAAAGAAAAGAAAGAAAAGAAAGAGAAGAAAGACTCTGAATCTCCCACGGGATCTCCCTCGAAAGAAAAGAAAGAAAAGAAAGAGAAGAAAAGGAAAGAGCCGGAACCTGCGACCATCGAGAATACGAAGGAGGAGGACACGAAGAAGGTACGCAGTATTCGTTGTTTTATGTCGCGCTCGTCGACGTCTTTTCTCTCTCTCTTGACGCGAGAGTGATTAAAACGAGAGAGAGATTAGATTGATTTCGTGAGAAAGAGGCGCCGCCGCCACCCTCCTTTTCCCCTGTTTTACCAAACTAACACCAAAAATTTTCTTATTATTACGCAGGACGAGGAAGATGACGATGGCGATTTCAAAGTGCACAAAAAGTCGGACAAGCAAATAGTCGGCGGGAAAGTCTTGGACACGTTCGAAGACGAAACGTTATCCTGCCGAGACTGCGCGGAAGACTTTGTGTTTACCTCCGGCGAGCAAGAGTTTTACGCTTCGAAAGGGTGGGAAAACAAGCCGACGAGATGCGAGGCGTGCAAAACGGCGAAGAAAGCGAGGTTTGGAGAAGATAAGCCGAAGTGTTACGCGTACGAAAGAGGCGAGTGCACCAGAGGAGAGAATTGCAGGTTTTCGCACGGGTCTGAACCGACGTACGGGGGCGGCGGCGGCGGCGGCGGCGGCGCTCCGGTGTGCTACGCGCATCAAAGAGGCGAGTGCACCAGAGGCGATTCGTGCAAGTTCTCGCACGAAGAAGGCGGCGGTGGCGGTTCCCGACCGCCGTCGAGAGGTGGCGGTGGCGGTGGCGGCGGTGGTGGCGTCTGCTTTGCGTTTTTGAAGGGTGAGTGCACGAGAGGCGATTCGTGTCGATTTGCTCACGATAAAAACGCCGCCCCGCCGAAAGCTTCCGGCTCGTGTTACGCGTTCCAAGAAGGGAGGTGCGATCGAGGCGACGCGTGTCGATTTCAGCACAATTAATGCACTGCGTGAAAACAGTGTTTGTGTGTGAGTGTGTGTGTGTATGTGAAGGAGAGAGAGAGAGAGAGAGAGAAAGAAAGAGAAAGAAAGAGATACGAAGAAGCGCGTGAGAGCAAGCATCGTATCGTGAGTTACTATATATAAAAACCATATTATAATATCAATATTATTACAAGTCTTGAGTTGAGGAAAAAATACGGGTACTTTCGTTCGTTCGTTTCTTTTCCATCATTCGCTCGCTAATGCTTTCGACTCTCTTCAATCGTCTACGTCCATCTTGTCGTCGCCGTCGTCCTTCTCTTCTTCTTCTTCTTCTTCGGAGTCCTCGTCGTCCGGCTCGTAATGCGTCCCTTCCGGTAAAGGGTAAACGAACGCCTTCTCCGCTGTTGCGGCATCTCTTTGTCTCTTTTCTAAACTATCCGGCTCTTTCGCCGCGTCGTTGACCATATCCGCGTCGTCGTCGTCGTCCTCCTCCTCTTCCTTCTTCTTCGCAACCGCTCCCGCGCCGTGTGTGTCTGTCAAATCTATGCCTCGTCGCCACGCGTCGTACACGCCTTTGAAATGTTCCAACGCGTACCCTTCTGGATTACCGTACCGAGCGGATTTCCAACCGTCGTCTGCTTTTTTGGATGGATTCACGTTCCGTTTACAATGAATCGCCCACGCCGACGGACTCGTGTACACTCTCCGATCGCAGCTGCCCACTTTGCACCCGCAAATAATCTCCCCTTCCTCGGTCAAATCTCCAGTATACACGTTCCCTAAATACACGACAAACATCTTCTTCTTCCCATTTAACAGAAATCCAAGCTTTGTCAGCGTCGCTAAATTCACCGCCACTTTCACCGGTCTCCCGAACGCCGCCATGTGCGCGTCTGCGTTTATCTGTCCTCTCTGCATGGCGTTCATCGCCCTGCTCCCTCGGTTCACAAAGCTCAACTCGTCCGCTCTCCTCGCTCGATCTCCCGCGACAATCCCGCTGGTATAATTCGGATCTTCCTTCTTCCTCCTCGCGGTTAACTCGTCGTGTCTTTTCTTCCATCGTTTCTTCGATTCAATCAACCACTTTCCTTTATCGCGTTTCCAGAGTTGCAACATGGCGTCCGCCTGCGGTTGCCGGTCTAAAACGATTTGCATCGTCGCCCAGTCTCGGCCGACGTCCACTTCGTTCGTCTCGTCTTCCGATTCTTCTTGCTCGTCTTCGTCGTCATCTTCGTCTTCGTCTTCATCGTCCTCGTTTTTTTGCGCATCATCCCCTTTCGTCGTCGTCGTCTTCTCGCCGCCTTGTTCTCCTCCTCCTCCTCCTCCTCCTCTCGAAGGATCGGAATTCAAATTTAACGTTGTTTTCCGGTCCGCCTCGGCTGCGTTTAAGAATATGTCCTCCTCTTTTTCCTCCTCCAAAATGTCGTCCTCGGCAAAAGCCTTCTTCTTTCCTTCTTCGTTTTCTTCGTTTTGCTGCTTCGTCGTCGTCGTCAAAGTCGAGCATCCGATGCGCAGAACTTTCCCGGTGTACCCGGAGACGGAGACGAGCGATTTGATTCGTGTCGTTGGAGTATTTTTGTTGTCGTTGGAGGACATTTCCATCGTTTGTATCATCTCACTCTCTTTCCTAGTGTCCAGGGATGATGCAAAAGTCTTCGTCCTCTTTGTCTTTGTCTTTGTCTTTGTCTCCTGCGCGTGTAAAGGTACAACAGAAAAGGACCGTTGTTTGATGTGAGGCATTCGACCCCCAAGAAGGAAAGGTGGGAAACGTCAAAAACGCTCGAAAAATGGCGCATAAAAAACGAAGGAAAGCTCTACTAAAGCAGAAGCGGGTATTGGTGATAGTAGTCTATTAGTAGTATTCGTATTACTCTTCGAGTAGTCGTTGCACTAAATCGGCTTTCAAACCATCCACGGGCAAACCTTTCGCGGTTAACATTTCTTTGAGTTCTTTCACGGTTCGTTTGCTCAAAGAAGTCGTCGTTTCTTTGTCGTCATTTTTTTGTTTCGACGATTGGCCGCTCGGTCCCGGTGGCGGATGGGGTTCGACGGAAGCGCTTTTGGAGCGGCGCGTTGAGCGTCGTGGTTGTTCTTCTGGCGCGGGAGATGGAGATTTCGACGATCGAGCGGCGCCGCGCTTTCTCGGCGCTCTAGCCGCCGCCTCTACTGCTGTTACTGCTGCTGCTGCCGGTGGCGGTGGCGGGACGTCTATCTCTTTCTCCTCTGGTATCGTCTCCGGGATGTTTTTTGGCTTTTCTTTCTCCTCTCCCGCCGCTTTTTCGGGTTTCTTCGCCGGCTCGCTCATCGTCCACGGCGCCAAATCTTTCGCGTGTATCCCCGGCGATACCGAGCGTTGTCTCGTAAATCCTCTGCTCCCGATTTCAGGAATTTTCGGCCCGTCCGCTCTGTTTCTATTCGTATTCAAGTTCACCGACGGTCTCGTCCACGTCTTGGCCGCTTTTTGTTTCGAAGGCGGCACGTACGGCGCCGCTTTCATCGTCATCTCCCCGGGCGGCGGCACGAACTTCTCCTTCCGCTCTCCTTCTTCTTTCACCTCTCCGTCTTCTTCTCCGTCGTCGTTGTTCGCATCATCACGCTCTTCGATGTTTGCTCTCATTTTCTTCGGCGGTGGCGGCACAAACGACGTATTCTTCTTCTGTTCCTTTTCTCTCGTCCACTCGTTCGTCGTCGTCGCCATCCGTTCTCGATCCATCGGTCCCTCGTATTCTCTGATCCCTCTCCCTCTGTCGTCGCGGTGAGTATTCGACGGTGGTGGCCTTTGAAACCGTCTCGGCGCCGGTCGTCCTCCTCCTCGTCGTTCCCAACCCCGATCATCACCATCGTTATTCTCCTCCTTTGTCTTCTTCTTCATGAAATCCGCCGCGCGTTCGCTCGCGCGTTCATACAGTCGAATTTTTTTCAGCAAATCTTTCCTTCTCTGGAGGAGCTTTTTGTCCTTCATCTTTGTCATGTCGTCGTCGTTTCTCTTCGTCTTCTTCGTCTTCTTTCGTCGTTTTCTTTCTTCGGAAGAGGAGGAGGAGGAGGACGAATACGAGGAGGACGAAGATCCTCCCGTTTCTTCGCTCTCCGAAGACGACGAAGAGGATTCAGAGGAGGAAGATTCATCATCTCGCCGCCGTTTTCTTTTTGCCATTTTCGTTGTGCTCTTTCTGCTGTGTTGTTGGTGTCACTTTCGCGTCTCGTCGTCTCGCTCTTCGAAAGAACGCGTTTTGACGCACAGAGTGGTGAGAGAGAAATCGCAAAGTTGTTTTGGCTCGGTGTTTTGTGTGTGGTTTATATGCGCGTGAATGAGAAGTAATGGGGTACTCGCGTCGTTTTTTGTCTTTGTGATGAGAACTTTTTGTCGAGACAAAATAAAATTTCCCCTCATTTTTGTCACTCCCCTAAGAAAAGAGAGAGAGAACTCCTTTACCTTCCTGATATAAAAGACGACTCGCGAAAATATGGAAGCACAGGACGCGGAAGTTTCGGTTCCCGAAGAGATCGATTCGCGAGTTGCTGCGTCGAAGGCGTCCGTCTTGGAAGAAGTTGGCGCTGCTCCCTCGAACAACGTCGAAGAAAAAAAATACGCGGAGAGTGATGAAGCGAAAAAAAGAGGGAGGAAGCGGAAAGAAGCGGAGAAAGAAAACGACGACGAGGAAAGCGCTGACCGCGAGGAGAAGACGTTTCGAGTTTTCGTGAAAACTTTAACAGGTAAATTGATGGTACTTGATCTGAAATGGATCGGGAATACGCTGGAAGGTCTAAAGTTCGACGATACGAATTTGGAAGAAGAAGAAATTAGTTTAGATCTGGAGGATCTAAACGACCCGAACTCTGACGTTCGAGCTGTCTTGTCCAATGCGCTCGCGTTGCGAATGAAAGAGAGGGAAGGATGGTCGCGAAAGTTTACGGAGGCCCTCTGCCGAGAACTGTTCCATTTTCTCGAGTTAAAAGCGACTCTTGGAGATTTCGAGGGATGCGAGTTTAGCCCTCCGACGAGTTTAATGGACGACCTTTGGCATGAAGTTATACTCAACACGAAGTTATACAGGAGACTCTGCGCGACGCTTCCCAACAATCCAGAAGGAAAACTTGTCGATCACACGACGTTCGGCGCTGCTGTGGATCTTGAAGAAAAGAGAGAACTTACGAGAAAAAAGTTAACGTAAGCCTCCTTCCTATTTTGTTTTTCAAAATACTCACTATTTTATTTCTTCATTTAGGAACCTCGTTGATTTAACTCATGAATGGGATTGGAGTTTGTGGTTCGACGACGCGAAACCTGAAGTACGCGCCAGAACCGAAGGCCCCGAAGGGCATTTTACGGTGCTTGAATTGATGAAGATGATCGAAGCTAGTGCCCGCCCGGACCGGATCCCGCCGGACCAGCAGCGATTAGTGTACGGAAACCAATTACTCGAGCCCTACGAAACGTTCAAAAGGTACAATCCAGAGCCGGGCATAACCATACATCTTGTACTCAAATTAACAGGGTGCTAAAAACAGTAGCTGCGAAGTGGGAGAGAGAGAGAGAGAGGAGAAAAAGAGACACAGAGAGTAAGAGAGACACAATGAGAGAGACTTATCAGTATTTTACCACAAACTTTGAAATACAAGATCTTTAAAATACAACTGCACATACGCTTGTCTTTTCGCTGTTCTTGTTGTTCCTCGTCCTCCTCTTATATAGTATTACCGAGCGACATCGAACGCGGGATTCTGCGGCCTCGCTTTCCCTATTCTCTCCCTGATGTACACCTTTGGTTCGATCAACAACGTTTCACTCTTTTCGTTTTTCCCGCGTTTTTGTCTTTGTTTCTTTTCCTCTTTTCTCTTCTCGAGAAGAGATTCAATCTCTTTCTTTTTCTCTTCGACAAACGCGTTGGCTTTTTTACCGAACGCGTCGACGAAGGGTATGTCGTTTTTGCGGTTCGGGTCGCGGAGGACGAGGTGGAAGGAGACACAGGCGGCGAGGATGGAGAGACGGCGCGTCCATCTCGTCCATTTTAGTTGTTCCAGTTCCAGTTGTTGTTTGGTTTTGGATTTCGGTTTCTTCTTCTTGGACGTGACTTCTTCTTCGTCGTCTTCGTCTTCTTCATCCGCGCGAGCGCTACTATTCGCGGGGGCGGCGGCAGCATTTTTCGCGGACGGCGGTGTCGTCGAGGAACGAATTTGACCCATTTGGCTACTACTAGTTGGGTTTTGGTCGTCTCGTTGGTTGCTCACCGGAAACGCTGGAATGGCGGGTTCGTTGCCTCTCAAATATTTCTCGTGTAGAACTCCCGCCGCTCTCTCTTTGGTTAAATTGACGTACCTGCCTCGTCTGGCTCGAGACGTCGCGTCGATATCGGTTCGTAAAGCAATCTCTAAATTCTCCAAATTCGTCTCTCGTTTGCGCTGGAAAGACATTTTCGCATCTTCGAGGGTTTTGTGTTTTGCCATTTTCGGAACGTCCTCCGTCTCGAGAGCTGTTTGGACCGCGTCTATGAATTTGCCCGGATGCGCCGTCGCCAGAACGACGAGAGCGTTTTCACCGTCGTGGTTGTTCAAACCCATCGATTGCGCTGCATGTAAAGCTACTGCCGTGTGCGGACATGCCAAGTATTTGTGCACGTCCAAGTTATATTTCATGCTCTCAAAAGTGTCGTAATCCGACACCTCCGCGGTCAAAAATGTCTCTCTGAAATTTCTCAAAACTTTCTTCGGCAACGTCGCGTGTCCGTAAAATTCGTACGTATCTTGAATCCTCCGTAAAATTTCGGTATCACCTTCCGCGCAATAATATACAACTCGCCACAAGTTATATGGCATCACGCAATCCATCGCCGACGCGACTGTCTTCTCTGCTTTGCTCTTTTTTACAATCTCACCAGTCATCGCAATCTCGTGCGCAGCTCCGTTCGCGTTGGTCGCTAAAACCACTTCCGTCATGGGCAAACCCATCTCTCGAGCTAGCTGAGCGGTGAATGCGTGTCCCATCGCCCCAGTCGGCACCACGCACGTCATCGTGTGGTTCTCAATCTCCTCCTCTGTCGTCTTCCCGTGCATGGTTCTAAAATAACACCAAAAAAAATGAGGCAGTTGCGCTAAAATCCTCAAAATGTTACAGCTATTCAACGACGTGATCCCGTTCCTTTGCACAAACTCCTCGTCCGCAAAGATCTTCGAGCACACGTCGTCGATATCGTCGCACCCTCTTTCGCACTCTTTCACTTCAATCGCGTTCACATTGTCACCTCTCTTCGTCGTCATCTGCCTTTCCTGCGCTTTCGAAATCTTCCCGCTCGGGTACAGACACCAACAATCAATGCGATTGTTCCCGAACTTTTCAATCGCATCCAGCGTTGCCGGCCCGGTATCTCCCGTCGTCGCTACGATCACGTTCGCGCGTTCGTGTTTTTTGCTCAAAAAAAACTCAATCATCTGCACCGCGAACGCGAGCGAAATATCTTTCACCGAAAGCGTCGGTCCGTGGAATAACTCCGCCACGTGAATTTGCACTTTCGTTTCGGGAGATTTTTTACTCTTTTTACTCTTCTTCTTCTCATCGTCATCATCATCACTATCTTCGTCTAAAACGACCAAAGGCACCACGATATCGCTCTCCTCGAACCCTTTGTAACACTTCTTCACGATCGACCGTAACTTCTCTTTCGGAACGTCCGTTTCGGTGATGAATAAGCGGAGAATCTCGAACGCTAAATCTTCAAATCCTAAACCGCGAAGGCGTTTCAGTTGCGCGCGATTGAGTTTCGGAATCATCTGCGGGACGAACAAACCTTGGTCGTTCGGGAGATTCAATAAGGAAGCGGCGTGTAAGGAACACTTATGAGTGCCGCCTCGGGTGGAGACGTACCGCATTATGTATTTATTTATTCTTAGTACGTGTTGTTGTGAGTATTTATTCGCGTTGTTTGTTATTGTTGTTGTGTCGCATTTGAAAATGAGGGAGAGAATCTTTAATAAAACGCAGTAGTACGATCGATGATGTTTAAAAGCAACACGCGTAATGCATCTAATAAAATGGAATAATATGTTCACTAATTGTTGTTCTTCTTCTTCTTCTTATTACTGGTATCAATTACCGGGTGGAGGCGGTGGCGGTGGAGGTCTTCGTAACGCCGCGAATCGATTACCGCCGGGCGCGTATCCTCCTCCGGGAGGCGGTTGTTGATAGTATCCGGCGGCGGCGCCTCCCGTACCCGGCGGTGGTGGTGGTGGTTGAGCGTACGCCAGGTTTGGTGGTATTTGCTGGTAGTATTGCGGGGGAGGTTGCTGATACGCGCCGTGTTGTTGCGGTGGCATCATGACGCCTCCTCGTTGTTGCATCTGCAAAGACTGCATGAGGATGCGTTTACCGGCGTCGTTCAAACCGGCGGAGTTCCCGTTCGTTCTTACGACGTTCACGCTCAAACGAGAATCTTCGATGAAGAGTTTTGGTGGTGGTGGCACGTCGCTCTGGTCTAATATAGGTTTCGGTAACACCGTACCTTCCAACAACCTCGGCGGCACTTTCGTCGTGCCTAATCGATACCGAGCGCAAACAACCCTATTCTCGTTGATATTCTCTTCGCGCATCATCGGCGACTCGATCTGTTTCGGGCAACAATCGCCGTCCGAGGTTTTCAAAGGGAGCACTTCACCACACGCGCCGTCGGCATCAGCAGCGGGGATTTTCAGCGCACATTTTTCGCGAATATCCTCGTCGTCAATTTTCGACGCGACGTTGGCGATTTTCAACATGCACTTGGAAATTGAAAGTTGTTCGTGCGCGTATAAGAGCTCGATGTTGATCGTGTTTCGGTTCGCTTCTTCCGGCGTTAACGTGCAATCCAAATTTCGTGTTTCCGTGAGTAAACGGTCGGCATCGATCCACGGTAACAGTGCCACTGCTTGCCATGCGAAGCGTTTGCCGTTCATGTCCAAATCAAAATGTTTCGGGTAGAAATCGATGATTGGACTGTCCTCATCCGTCATCAACGGGTAAAACGCCGGAGGTAAGGCGTGCGCGGAAGCCGCAGGTAACACGCCCATCAACTGATCGAACGGTTTGAAAGGTTTTCCAAGCTCGAATTCTGTGGAGATGAGTTCTAAATCCACCATATCTGTCGCGAACGGCGCGTAATGGTACGGATAAAACCAACCCCAAGAGCAACACCCCTCGTAATAGTACTTACAGACCCACAGTAAACCTCTTATGAACTCTTCCACCATGCCTCGAACAACTTTTCGTCGCGAGTTTAAATCGTGCGACCCCATCTTCGTGTCGTAATACCGTTCTTTCCATCCAATTTCCCCTAATCGAATGTTATCCGCTTCCATCTCGTCCTCTCGATCGTTCTTCTTCTCCAACAGCTCGTCCAACTGTTTCAAAAACACCGCTTTTTCCATCGCGTCGCCTTTTTTCAACCGAGGGATTTCCGACGGTTTCGGACATCCGCATCGAAAACACGATTTGCGCGTTTTTTGCATGTCGCCGCAACCGGACGGACACCGCCAATCGCCTGGCCTCGCGTCCGCGCCGGTTGCTTGGACAAACTCAAACGGCACGTCGTCGTCGGTTTCGATGGATTCAAATCCAGAATCTTCGCCTTCCTGTTTGACTTCTTCTTTCTTGATTTCGTTGAACAAATCGCTCGCGTTTTTGACTCTGTTCTTGGTCTCGTCTTTCTCTTCTTCTCCTTCTTCTTCTTCCTTAACTTTGGTTGTACTTTTCGCTTTCTTCTTCCCTTTATTATTGATCTCTTCTTCGTCTTCTTCTTCTTTTTGTTCTTTCGCTAACGCTTTTTCAGATTCCAACGCGACTTTCTTTCCCAACAACTTCGCTTTCAACGCGGCCGCGGCGGAAACATTCGCCTCGGCGTCTCTCCCAATGGGTTTCACCTCGGCAAATTGAGCTGATTTACGTTTCACACCTTTCGTGTTTGCCGCGATATACGCCGGCGCGCGATCGGACGCGTTTATCGATCCACCCAAAGCACTTTTACCAACCAAACTGCCTTGATTGTTCTTCTTATAAAACTGTCTGGACATGTCTTTCTCGCGTTTCCTTCTCGAACGCATCTGCGCCTCGCGTTTCGCTCTCTTTTGGAAAATCTGTTCCTCGAATTGCGCCACGGCTCGCACGAATTGTCCGACCCGGCGTAAATTCGGCGTTCCGTCTTCGACTAAATGTCCGCCTAAATTCCCCAACTCCTGCTTATAAATGGTCATCAATAAATCAATCGCGCCTTCTCGAATTTCCAACGTCGGCGAATGAGGTAAAAAATCGTTCCCGACGAAGAAGCACATAAAGACGAAATCGTCGAATAACCGTTCGCGGTCGATGGTAAACGTCTGCGGTAAAACGTGCGGACTCAAGTCTAACGCCAAATATTCCCGTAATATGGTCACCGATAATAATTGAAACGGTTTCCTCGCGATTGCAATTTGCTTCGCGTTTTTATCGATCGCACCAGCGCCCCCGTTTTGCGCCGATTCGTTTGGTTTCTGTTGAAAGACAACTTCGCGTAAAATATGAAAATGCGGTTCGTGCGTCGCTAAAGCCAACATAATTAAATCGGCGTCTAAACCGTACACCACGTGTCGCGTGTTTGGGTCGTAACCGCCGCCATTCGCACACGCTCTCTGTTGCCGAATGTAATGCATCGCTTTGTGCTCGCCTTCTCCCGGAACGCTCGCGTCGCTCACGATAACTTTGATGTTTTTCCACCCTTTATCTGTATTTTGTTTCTTTCGCACGTAAAATTTTAACGCTTCGGCTAATCGTCCCATAAACGGCGTCCCCGGAGTAATCACGTTGGAATCAAAAACGCCGCTTTCAATTTTCGGCGGTACCTCGATCCCGTCTCTTCTTAATTTCTCTCTCAACTTTTCCTCTTCGATTTTCTTCTCCTCGGCTTCTTGCGCCGCTCGAAATCTCCGACTTCTCTGTTGATTCATCTTCGCTCTCGGCGCGACGCCGTCGATGGCCATGTATAAAACCTTCCTCGGTCGAATCATGAGAAACAATCTCTCGATGTACTCGAAAATGTTCAAAAACACTTCCTCCTCCGTCGTCGGTGGCGGTCGGTCCTCCGGGTGAAAACACGGGTGGATGATCCCGTTCATGTCGAGATACAGATTGTCAAACTCCTGCCCGTTCGGGTTCGCTTTCGAGGAATCCACGAACACTTTATTCCCGTTGATATCCACGACTTCATCTTCTACGACGTCGGCGATGATTTTCGGGTATTTCACCGAGAGCCATCGGTAAAACGCCGGGACACCCATTCTTACTCTTTCTTTATTCCTTTAAAATACTTTCGATAAAACAGAAGAGAAACACCCAACCCGGCGGCTGATGAATGTCTCAGGAATCGAATTTCCAATCGGTCTCTCTCTCTCTCTTTACTAAGACTTTTCAACGCACCAAAAACAAACACACACAAAAACACCAACAAACGCTCTCTCTCTCTCTCTTCTTCTCTCTCTCTCGAACAGAAGAGCGCGAAAAACAAAGAAGAAGAGACAACGAGTAGTGAGTAGATGTAATCGATGATTTTTGTGCTGTCACTTGGTTGTTTTTTTTTCTTTTGAAAAATTTTTGCAAATAAATTGTTTAGGGTATTAAAACCTAATTGTGTACGTGAAAGACACGAGGAGAAAATTTTCTGCACTCGTCACAAGAGAGAGAAGAGAGATGAAAGACGTGGATTCAGCCAACGACGAGAAGGAAACAAAGACGACGAGCGGTGCGAGCGCGAGTAAATCAAACTTCGACTCCGTCGTCGTCCACCCGTTAGTTTTGCTCTCCGTGGTCGATCACTTTAAAAGAGTCGACGAGGTAATACGCAACGCTGCTTGTTTTTTTTCTCTTCTGTTTTTTCCCACTTTTTGCGATCTGATTTTGATGATGATGATGTGATGATGATGATGTCAATCTCTCTCTCTTCATCTCTCTCTCTGTGTGTGTGTGTGTGTTCTCTCAAGCGCGATGTTTTTATCGATGTTTTCTCTCTCTTTTTCCTTTTAAATGTATTGACGCACACTAACATCATTATCAATCAGGGCGACGAGGACGACGACCAAGAAGACGAGGACGAGGACGATTCGAACCAACAGGCGAAACGACGCGTCGTCGGCGTCTTACTCGGTTCCGTGGCGAACGACCGTTTGGACATCACGTCGTCGTTCGCGGTACCTTTCGAGGAGGACCCGTCGGATGCGTCGATTTGGTTTTTCGATCACGCGTACGCGGAACAAATGTACCGAATGCACTCGAGAATACACGCGAAGGAGAAAGTGGTCGGATGGTATTCCACCGGGCCGAAAATCCGGGAGAATGATTTAGACATCGGGGAGTTGTTTGAGAAATATTGCGCGGATCCGGTGTTGGTTATCGTGAACTTGTCGCCGACGGCGGACGACGCGCCGACGAATGCGTACAGGGCGGTGTTGGACGTGAAGGAAGACGGAACGATGACGCAGAAAGCGCAGAAGACGCACGAGCACGTGCCGTGTACGATTGAGGCGAGCGACCCGGAAGCGATTGGCGTTGAGCATTTGTTGAGAGACGTGAAGGACGCGACGGTGAGCACGCTGAGCACGCAAGTGAAAGAGAAAGCGAGAGCGTTGAGAGGATTGGAAACGAGATTAAAAGAGATTAAGAAATACATGGAGTTGGTGTTGAGCGATCAGTTACCGGTGAACCAGGAGATATTGGGGGAGTTGCAAAACGCGTTCAACGGGTTACCGAATTTGAATTTAGAGAGTTACGTCAAGGCGTTCGCGGTGGAAACGAACGACGCGCAGTTGGTGATTTATTTAGGCGCGCTCATAAGAACCGTGGTCGCGTTGCACGATTTAATTAATAACAAGATGGAACAGAAAGAACGCGAACGGGTGAGCGACATGCACGATGCGGAGGATACCGTCGACGGCGGCGTTGGCGTTGACGAAGACGCGATGAAGAAGAAGAAGGAAGAAGAGGAGAAAGAGAGTAACGACAAAGAGAACGATAAGAGCGTATCGAACAAGAAGAAGTAAAAAATTTAGACAGAGAGAGAGAGAAGAGAAGTAAGAAAATCTACTAATAATAGCAAGAGTAGAATCAACCAACAGCGTTTGTGTATATAATACATATATATTCTATAATAGCCGATTTGATGTGAATTAAAATGATACTCTGTACGCCGAGGACGTCTCGTCGCGGATGATTACGGTGGTATCGTTTATAAAATCTACGCTCGAAATATCCGGCGAACATTCGGTCTTAATCTCGCACAGGAGAAAGGAGTTCTCTTCTAGTGATTCCTTCGGCATCGAATAACAGCAATCGAATATTTTGAAGACGTTGGAGTGTTTGTACGTTACCGCGACGAAGGATTCATTCGGCGAAAGCGCTATGCCTTTTACCGCCGGTGTTTTCGCGGCTTCGAGAGGCGTCGTCGTGGAGTTTGTCTCGCCGTTGTTGCCGGTACCCTTGATAAAGACGCAGTACGTAGACTCAGAATCTAACTTCGGCGGCGCCGGCTGCAGCAGCGATTCTTCTGCGGTATCGCATGTCGTAGATGGTGCTGAAGATACCGATGGTACCGCTACTAAAGGCGAATGCGGGAAAAACAAAATCCGTTTCGCGAGCGTCAAATCGAACAAGGATACGCAGCCTCGAGCGTCGCCGCACAGCAATATTTTACCCGTGTTTACAAAGCTGATAAAGGTAACTCGACTCGTACATATCTCTTGCGTAGACACGGCATAATTCTCAAAAGATGCGATAACTTCTCCCGTGTTCGTGTCGAGCATTCTCCATCCACCGCTCTCGTCGCCGTACGCGATGCACTTTTTCGATGGGTGTAGAGCAGATGCGAAACGTTGGTCTTTGTCTGATTTCGGTAGACGAATGAGTCTCGTATGCGTAACGTTTACCACTCGTGGTTTTTCCCGGCGCTGTTCCGTTCGGGACTGCGATAATAACGTCTGCATATGCTTCCGCTCTTTCTTCTCCTCTTCTTCTTTCGTTGCTTCAAACATGTCCGTTTGCCTCGCGCGCGCTGCGTGGTCAAACGCCTCTCGTCGCGTATTTTCTCCAACCTCCTCTTGCGAGACGACGCGCGTTTTCGCCGCGTGTTTCTTCTGTCGTTTTTTGAACTTTTTCAGCAAAAGAGCGGACGAAGGTGCCGCATACGATGTTTCTTTTCGTTCCTTTTCTTCTTCTTCTTCTTCCTCTCTTTCTTCTTCTTCTTTCGCTACTTTGTGTTCTATGGCTTTCACCCGCGTGGCCACTTTACTCGTCGGCTTTGCCTTTGCCTTTGCTTTCTCCTCTTCCTCCTCTTTCTTCGTCTTCTTCTTCTTCGTATGCGCATCTTTCAACTCTTCCAACTCTTTCTCCAATCCTTTAACTCTTTTCATCAACTTATTTCTCTCGATCGTCAACATCGTTCGATCTTTCATCGCAACCCCGTACTTGGCGTTCAAATCTTCAATCGCCGGCGCGAACACTTCCTCCGCTTCCTTCTTCAAGCGCTTGATGGTTTTTATTTGCTCGCGTTTTTCTTGCTCTAAACGAAGGCGGTGCGTCTTGTGCGTTTGTATTTCTCTCCTGAGTCGCTCGCAGAGTAAGAGCGCGTCTTGGTTGGTTTTCGTGGCGTTGGCGAGGGAGGTGAATTGCGTTTGTCTCTGTATTTTTTGGTCTTCGTTCTCTTTGTGAATACCTAATTCAACGAAAGGAGTTGGAGCATCGTCGACCGGCACCTTTCGCGGAACTTCTTCCGACACTCGAGGGGAGAATTCAGTCGGATCCTCTTCTACTTCTTGCTCTGACTTTCTCCTCTTTTTCTTCTTTTTCTTCTTCTCACTGTTGTTCACATCCTCTACCTTCTCCTCGGTCAACTCTAGACTCGGCGACGCTTCGCTTCCTCCGTTTTGCCGGTCTTCCTCCCCAAGACACAACACTTCCTTCCGCCTCTCATCTTCGTCGTCGGAGTCGGTCCCTTCGACGCTCACGACTTCAACTTCGGCGTACACGAACCCGTCGTCTGAAACCGCGTCGTTTTCGTCGTCTGAATCGTCGTCTTTACCTTCATTCGCGGTCATGCGATGTTTCTGTTTTGTGTCTAAAAATAGAGGAAAAAAGTGGTTAAAAATCAAAATTTTCGTTCGTTGGAAATTCCCTTTAACACGGGTGGTGTTCTGTCGCTTCGTTGTTCGATCGATTTTCGTTCGCTCTGCTTTCCGACTCAGTAAATAATGTACTTTTAATCATTTTGAACATCAGATTAAAACAATGATGGATGATTTTTTAACATCATCGTCGGAAAACTTCGCGCGAAGGAGAGAAGGACGTAGCAGCGCGCTTCGCGTATTTTTTTGTATCTCTCTCTCTTTTTCCCGGGGCAAAGGTTTTCTCCTCTCTCGCGCGCTTGGTCTCTTCGGCTCAGAAATTCAAGTAATCATAGCAAAGCGCGGGTTGTTTGGTACCCGAGATTGTCAGAGATCGCCGTGGAAGAGACTTGTTTTTAATCATCATCGCCGAACGCGCACCGAGAGAGAAAGAGGGAACCACCACCCGCTCTCTCATCAAATCGTCCTTCTTCTCAAGAGTGAATTCAGAGATACAAAAAAAAGTAAACCGCGCGTGTTCTTTTTCGGCTCAGCGCAGTTTTTATCATCACGAGATACAACTCTCAGAATGAATTTTCTTACTTTTACTTACACATCATCGCCGATTTGTTCGTTTTACGCGCGCGCGCGCCTTGCTTCCCGAAAGAGAATACGTTCGAGAGAAAGAAAGAAAGAAAGAAAGATCAGAAGTCAAAGAAGAAGATAAAAATGAGGAACCGTTTTCGCTGAAAATAAGAAAAAAAGAGCAGACACGAGAGCGTTTTTGACGGCGCTAAAAGTCTTCAAATTCTTTACATCCTTTTAGTATCACTTTACGAATAAGACACACACACACGCAATAGGGCGTTTAAAAAGAAGAAAAAGTCAAAGAAGAACGCGCGAGATGGGTTTGAACAAGAGAGGGAGAAAAGAAGACGAAGGGGAATCGTCGAGCAGTAATTATTCGTCGTCTGATGATGATGAGAATGCTGATGAGAATAAGAATAAGACGACGACGAATGTTGAAGAATTCGGATTCGAACGCGTGGAAAAGCTCACCGGCCGAAGATTGAAACAAGAGAAACTGAACAAGAAAAAGCAGAAATCCGGCGGGTTTGAAAGCATGGATTTGCCTCCGGACATCTTTCGAGCGATTAAGCGCAAAGGCTATCGATTGCCGACACCTATTCAGAGGAAAGCGATTCCGGTGATAAGCACCGGCGTGGACGTGGTGGCGATGGCGAGGACCGGGAGCGGGAAGACGGCGGCGTTTGTGGTACCAGTTTTAGCGGCGTTGCAGAAGCACTCGCTGAGGAACGGCGCGAGAGCGTTGATTCTCGCGCCGACGAGGGAGTTGGCGTTGCAAACGTTCGCGGTGACGAGAGATATGGCAAAGTTTACCGATTTACGGTTGTGCGCTTTAGTCGGCGGCGATAGCATGGAGATGCAGTTTGAGGATTTGGCGAATAATCCGGACGTGATTGTGGCTACGCCGGGGAGAGTGTTGCACCACACGAACGAGATTGAAAGTTTCAGCTTACGATTGGTGGAAAAAGTTGTTTTAGATGAAGCCGATCGGTTGTTAGAGATGGGTTTTCAGGACCAACTTTCGGAGATTATGAAAAAAGTGAGTCAATCGAGACAGACGTTGTTGTTTTCCGCGACGTTGCCGAGCGCGCTGGCGGAGTTTGTGAAAGTCGGGTTGAGAGATCCGCGAGTTATACGTCTCGATGCGGAGATGAAAATATCTGAAGATTTGCGATTGACGTTCGCGCTCGTGCGCAAAGAGGAGAAAATAGCAGCCTTATTGAGAATCTTACAAACGGTCGTTGAAAACGAAAAATCTCAAACAGTGGTCTTTGCGAGCACTCGACATCACGTGGAGCACTTGGAAACGCTGCTGAAAAAAGAGGGCCACTCGTGCGTGTCCATATTCGGGGCGATGGATTTCGCGGCGAGAAAAATCGCTCTGGCGACGTTCAAATCGGGTAAGGCGAACGTGATGGTCGTCACCGACGTCGCGGCGAGAGGTATCGACGTGCCTTTGTTAGATAACGTGATTAATTACGATTTTCCAGCGAACGCGAAATTGTTCGTACACAGAGTCGGTCGCGTTGCCAGAGCTGGGAGGAAAGGTATCGCGCACTCGATATTGGTAAAAGAAGAGTTAGGGTACGTCGTCGATTTACACTTGTTCTTGGGTAGAAAAATCAAACCGGCGGATATTGTGCCACCACAAAACGAAGAAGAAGCGGAAAAACGAGCGAGAGAAGGCGACGCAAACGAAGAGTCTGTCGTGGGGACGTTCCCAATCGGTTCCTTAGATTTACTCGCCGACCGCGTCCGGGAATTGCACGAAACGCACATCGAGCTGGAAGCGTTGCAGAAAACCACCGTGAACGCGTACAAAGCGTACCAAAAGACGAGAATTCCAGCAAGTTCGGAATCCGTTGCTCGCGCGAAACCACTCATTGAATGTGGGCCACACCCGTTGTTCTGCGCCGCCATCTTTCGAAAAGCGTCCAACGCCGGAGGAACGGCGAACACGACCACATACAAAAACGCTAAAGAGTTGGCCGAACTCATGCGCGGGATGAAAAATTACCGCCCGCACGCGACCGTCTTAGAAGCCGAGTTTGCTTCGGCTGGGAAAATCGGAAAGAACTGGAAAAGTTCGGTATCGGTGAACGCGATGAGTGAGAAACGAAAAGCGCACGCAAAGTTTATCGAGATGCGGAATAACGGGGAAGAAAAGACGAAGAAATTGAGACCTTTAGGGGATGATGAGAACCCGATTGTCGCCGGAAATACTCACGCGGATGATGACGCTGATGATGATGATGATGATGGCAGCGATGACGATTCGGATAACGACGAAGGCAACGACGACGACGAAGACGACGAACGAGTAAACGGTGTCGACATTGGAGCAGGAGGAGGAGGAGGTTCTGGAGGTAAGAAGAAGCTGAAAACGCTAGTCTCTCAAGACGCCTTCTCACGAGGTAAATTTCGCGACGACGAGTTCTTCATGGACGTCGTTCCTCGCAAAATCAATCACAAAGAGCTTGGATTGAGCACGAAAGAAGGTTGCACGATGGACGATTTAGATGAAATGACCATGGACATTGTCGCCGAAGACGGCGCGTCCATGCGCAAACAAAAGAAACTCGTCAGCGTTTGGGACAAGAAGAAGAAAAATTACGTCCAAGTCGACGCGAATGAAATCGGCAAGAACGGAAAGAGGATTAAAAACGAAAGCGGGAAAGTAGTTTCGAAAGATACGCTCGGAAAGACGTATAAGAAGTGGCAATCGAAAACGAACAGATACGTTTCGCAAGTTGGTGAGGTTGAAGACGAGAAAACGCGCGCGAGATACGATAATAAGAAGAGAGCCGGTGCGTCCGAAGGCGGCGGCATGAGCCGGTTCAAGCGACATTTTCACACGAAAGGTACGGATGGTGGCGGAAATGGTTCAGGAAACAACGCGCCGAGCGAGCTCAGAAACGCGGACCAGATTCGAAAAGGAAGAAAAGAAGACATCCGGAAGAAAAAGAGCGGTCGAGGTGGAGGAAGATCGGGAGGAAGAGGTGGAGGAAGATCAGGAGGAAGAGGTGGACGCGGCAAAGGACGTAAATAGTAGCGATAATAGCAGTAGATGTAGTAGGCAAACCGCGCTTTATTTAGTGATTATTTGTATGAGTAGTCTTCATATACATGTGCTACTGTAAGAAAAGTTAATTTTTTACTGATCCCGAGAATCGAACGACGCAAAGCCGCACAACTTAAACACGTGGTAGTACGACTTCTTTTCGATTTTCGAACACCAGTTCCAAGCGGACGTCAATCGACCGTCGATGCACGAACCGGCGTCAAAGAAATTATCTGCACCAGAGCCGTCAAACGCGTGCCTAAAAAAGTCCGTCAAAATCAACTTACGACAGCTCTCCACGCTGTCAAAGGCGTTCTCGATGTATTGGCGCAACTCGCGGTTTTTGCTCGCCAGTTTCGGCAACTCTTTTACTACGAGGACGACCGGCGCTAAAATTCTCGCCACTTGCGTGTACTTGTCGATAAACATTAACGCATTCGGGACGTTGTGGTCGCCCAAGTGAATGACTGAAGATCCGACCCAGTGACCTAATTTCGATTGACATCTGTGCAAAATCTCATGCATGCACTTCAACGTTTGCGGCGAATGTTGGACGCGATTGAGACCTTGACCGGTATTTTGCAACGTGTATCGGTTGTTATCTCGCAACAAATCGTGTTCGGCCAAGTACCAGAGTTTGAACATATCATTCGCGACTTCTCTCCACAGCATCAGCGATTGAGAAACATACGCGTACTGCCTGCCGTGATTATGCGATAGGCGCGCGCCCTCCATCCCTGTGGAGATGCCCAACGAGAACCCTTCCTCGGGTGTTTTAGGATCGAACATATCCGTCAGAAATTTTAACATTTCATCAACCGGGTCGCGATTATAGCGCAAGTACGCGTTGTTGTCCGCGATGGAGTATAAGACGTGCAAAATGTCTTCCGAACTTAAATCTCTCGCCGCGTATTTTTTGCTCAATGTTTCCCTGGCGCGTTCTTTTTGCTTGATCTCTCTTTGCACCTCGTGTCTCGGCTTCCCTTCGTGCATGATTTCCGCCGTCGCGGTAGACATTAAGGGATCGTTGAGCATGTCCAAACCGTTTTCAGATTCCGAAAGCAACCAGTACGCCGTTTTCAACGGTCTCACCAACTTAAACGACAACATCTCTCTCACGTCTGGCGATTGCGAGTCTTGTAACAAATACACCATCTTCCCGTACTCCGATCGCATCTTTTCCGGGTTCATGATTTTATGCCTCCTTCCGATTTCAAATATCATCCCGAAAAAGTTCGCGTTGTCCTTAAACTCGCGATCTTGAATGAGTTTTTGCCCAGCTCTGTAATCCGAAGCCACGACTAAACCGGACATGATGGCGCAAATCTCTTTAATCATCCTCGCAATTCGTTGCGACCTGGATGACCACGACTGCACGTCAACAACGTCGGTGTACTCGCTCACGTGTAACGCTGCTTCTAACAAACGCAAGTATTTCCGTTCGTCGTGATCTAATCGCAGCGGTATGTATTTGGCGCGCTCTAAGAAGGACTCTCTCGGATTCGCTCCGCCGCCGTTCCTCTTCTTTGCCTCTTCCAGTTTTTTCATCTCAACCTCGATCGCGTTGTTTGGATTTCTCTCCATCAAAAAACCTTTCTTAAATCCGCCTGTGTTGTTGTTGTTGTTGTTTCTATTCTCCCTATTAATATTCTCCGTCGCGACATCGCTCGCGTCCGCCATCACCTGATCCGTAACTTTATCAAATTCTTCTTCCTCTGCTTCTCTTTCTTCTTCTTCTTCTTCTTCCTTTCCGTCTCCTTCTTCTCCTTTTCCGTCTGCCGCCATAACGTGCGTCGCGTCTACGCCAACCTCCCGTATGGCTCTCTTCTGCTCCTCCGTCGCGTTCGCCGCAAACGCTTTCGCCTCCTCCAACGTCTGCTTCAACATTTCAATAAGCTCTTCCGCGTCGTTAGTACTCCCTCCTACAATCTTCTCCTCCATGTCCTTCAAATCCTTCGCCACCATTCTCGAAAACTCCGCGGACTGTTGCCTCGCCACCAGTAACCGTTGTTTCGATTCGCGCATTTCGGACACGCGCAACCGTTCCGATTGGTCCAATTTTTCTCTCAGCATCTCAAAACTCTTCGCTTGGTCCTCCGCCGCCTCTAAATCATCTTCCTCGTCGTCGTTATCGAGCAACGCGTCCAGTTTATCTTTCCGTTTTTTACTGTTCTTCTTATTCTTCTCGTTCTTCTTACTGTTCTTCTTGTTTTTCTTCCTATGCCCGCTCGCTTTTCCCTCCTCCTCTTCCTCCTCCGTGTCCTCGTCGCTACTCCTTTCAATCTCATCATCATCATCATCCTCATCTTCGTCATCATCATCAAAATCATCGTCAACGCCAAACGACAACGATTTCTGGTGCCCTTGACGTAAAGACGGTAACGACGATCGCTCGTTTTGTTGTTGTTGCAGCCTTTTGTTTTTCTTCGACTGCGCGGAGGAACCGCCGCCGAAATACCCGAACACAGCGTCCATATTTATAGTATGTGTTTCTCTGTTTTTTCTTTTCGTGGTCGTTTTGTTTCTGCGGCAGTTTGGTGTAAAAAACGTTTCTTTGTTCAATTTTTGCTTAAAAAAAAGTCTCGCGCATGTGCAAATGGTGATTGATTATTCCAAGTGGGATCAGCTGAAGTACTCGTCTTCTTCTTCTTCCGAAGACGAGGACGAGGGTGAAAAGGAGGCGGGAAATGCATTACCGGAGAAACTGGGGAATCTCTCGCTCTCTTCGTCGTCGCCTCTTTGGAACGGTTTGGTGGTGCATCATAAGGATATTTTTGTATCGCATGTGATTTCGAAATTGACCGAGACGGATCGGTTTTTCTTTGCAAAGGTGAATGGTGAGAGTCAGGATGTGCTTAAGTATGCCGGGGTAAACGTATCGAGATTACATGTATTTGTTTACGAATTTACATCCGTTTCGACTTTGGAATGGTTGTGGAATGACATACGCTGGGGAGCGAAAGATAACGAAGGATATGTGATAGACCAAGCCTCGTTTTGCTCGGGAGTTGCTCAAACGAACAAACTCGAGTTGCTCAAGTGGGCGAGAGAAGTGAAACAGTGCGAATGGGATGAAAAGACGATTACTGTGGCAGCACTTATAGGTAATCTCGAGATGCTGAAGTACTGCTTCTCTAATAATTGCCCGTGTGATGAGAAAAAGTCGTTTGAACAAGTTGCTGTAGAAGGACACCTCGACTGTCTTCGATTTCTTGTCGACAAAGTGAAACCTTCGAGAGATATGGAAGCAAAAGTGGCAATGCAAGCAGCATGCAGTGGTCACGTGGACATCTTGAAATATCTTGTTGAAGAAAGAGAGATATTGAATGATTTGGCCCTCAGTCATAATTTGAACCTCAATTATTGCGTGGCAACCGCTGCAAGGAACGGCCGCCTCGATTGCCTCAAATACTTAGTCGAAGAGGCGAAAGCGCCTCGTAACGTCTGGGAATACATCGCCGAGGCTCGTTACTTCAAGCACCCCGAGTGCGAAAACTACTTGCTCGAAAAAGGGTGTCCAGAACCAACGGACGAACAATACGTTCAATACGTTCAATACGAACAAGTCAAGAGGCAATGAGAAGATAACTCGTTCTTAGATTAAAGAGAGAGAAAGAGAGAGAGACACGTTGCTTAAATTGCATTTCCCCTTTTAACTATAAAACTCCCCAATACGTATAAGACTTTTTCTCTTCATTTTTTATCTCACATGCGAGCAGGACTTCCTCCGCGCGTTGTCACTGCCGCCGCTCGTTTTTGTCGCGCTTCCCCTCTGAAGAAGAGGCGTTGCTCCCGCACGAGGTCGTCGTTTCTGTCGTTTCTGTCGTCGTCCGCTGCTCGTTCTTCTGTGAACAACGTGAACAACAAAAACATCAAAATGCCCGATGTGAAGTTTTGCGACATCGGGGCGAATTTAGTCTCCGCCTCACCCTCGACGTTCGACGGTTTTTACTTCGGCTCGCAAGTGCAGTCGCATCCGGAGGATTCGGAGGACGTTTTGGAGCGAGCGAAACGAGTGGGCGTGAGGGAGATTTTAGTCACCGCGGGAACTTTGGAGGAGGCGAAAGCGGCGGCGAGCAAGTGTCGGATGTGGAACGAAAAGAGTTTTAGGAAGAGTAGTAATAGTATATCAAATGATGACCGAGAAGAAGGGGAGGAGGATGAGGATGGTAGCGAAGGGGTGTTTCCGAAGATGTACAGCACGGTCGGCGTGCATCCGACCAGGTGCGACGAGTTTGAGGAAAAGTACGACGGCTCGCCCGAACGGTATTTAGAAGCGCTGAAAACGGTCGTTCGAGAGAACGCGGACGTCGTTAAAGCGATTGGCGAGTGCGGATTAGATTACGATCGGTTGCATTTCTGCGAGAAAGAGACGCAGAAGAAGTATTTTCAATTTCAATTCGAGTTGGCGAAGGAGTTTGATTTGCCTTTGTTTTTGCACTCGAGAAACTCGAGGGAGGATTTTTACGAGATTTTGAAGAGGAACGTAAAGCACTTGAGAAAAGGAGCCGTCGTGCACTCGTTCACGGGAACTCGAGAAGAATTCGAAGAGTTGTTAGCGCTGGACGATAAGATATATATCGGCGTCAACGGGTGTTCGCTGAAAACGGAAGAGAACGTAAACGTGGTCCAATCCATCCCGCTCGATCGCATGCTCTTGGAAACGGACGCGCCGTGGTGCGCCGTCAAAAAAACGCACTTTGGGAACACATTTTTGGAAGGAGGAGAAAACAGTAATCGAATCCAGACTCTGTTCGGCACACCGGTGAAACCGAAAAAATGGCAAAAAGGCTCGATGATTAAAGACCGCAGCGAACCGTGTCAAATCGCGACGGTGTGCGAAATCGTCGCCGGATGTAAAGAAACGTCCTACGAAGACGTCGCGGAGGCGTGTTATCGAAACTCTCGCGATCTGTTCTTCTCCCCTTCTTCTTCTTAATATTCTTTAAATTCTTTGTATAATGTTGTTGTTGTTCACGCGTGTAATATATATTGTATGTATTGTGTATTTCTTTCGCTTCTCTTTTTGCTTCTTTCTACTATTAATCGTCTAATATCAATTTCGTCAACCCGCCAGATGAACTACTACTAAGATGTTGAATGAGATGTGAACACAAAGGAAAAAAATTGGCGTTTTGTCTTTTTTGAAAAAAATGAAAAAAACACCAAAAACACCAAAAAGAGAGCAAAAAAGAAAAAGAGGAAAGAGAGAGGGAAAAAAGGAGGAAAGCGGAAAGCAACAAAAAGCGTGTGGCAAAGAATTTGAGATCTCAAATAATCCGCCGATGTGTCTTCCAATCAAATGAAAACGAGTGACTCTGAACGCTTTCTATTGGCCATGTAATCTTTTTTAAAAACCTTCGCGTTTTCTCTCATCTGTTCACACATAAATATCTCACGCACACATACACAGACGACGATCTGTTCTTCTCGCGCGTTTACGTTACATACTAAGTGAGCGTGAATACCACGATGGCTTCTTCTTCCGCGACGACGAGCGCGATGTTTTCTCGCACTTCTTCTGTTTTTACGAAGAAATCTTCGACGACGACGACGGTTCGATCATCGGCCATTTCCCGCAAAACAACGAAGGCATCTGCTTCTTCTTCTTCTTCTTCTTCGAAGAAGAAGGAGCAAAAGCAACAACAACAACAACAACAACAGTTCTTGGGAATCGCCTCCACTTCTTTGTTGTTAGCCGCGACTCCTTTACCAGCGAGTGCGTCCGAGTTGACGGAAAAGCTCGCCGGGTTCTTAGACGCCGTGGATGCAGCCTCGGAAACCGTCGCCAGTGGCGTCTCGCAAACCGTGGAAGTGGCGAAGCAAGTGAAAGAGGCGTACGACGAAGCAGTCCCGGTGGTGACGCCGTACGCGGAGCGCGCGTTTGAAGCGGCGAAACCGTTAGGGGAAGCGGCTGGTGGGTTAGCGAACAAGTACGTGGCTCCGGTCGCGGCGGATGTGATTAGCAAAGCCTCCACGGGCGCGAGCGGGGTGGTGACGCAAGCGTCGGGCGCGTTGAAGCAGCAAGGCGTGGACGTCGCGCCGGTTGTTTCCGTGGTCGAGACGACCGGTAAGAGCGCGGTGGATGCGGCGTTGCCGATTGGGAAGCAAGCGTTGGAGTACGTGTCCACGGCTTCGGCCGGCGAGCTCGGTTTGTTGGCGATCGGCGCGTACGTCGCGTACTTGATCTTGCCGGGCGTCTTGGGCGTCTTCGCCGGCGCGGCGAGAGGCTACGCCGGCGACGTTGGCGCGTTGGAAGCGTACGAAATGGTCCTGTCTGGTAACACCAACATCATCGACTTGCGATCGGAAAATGACAAAGCGAAATCCGGGCCAAACCCGCCGAAAGGGAGAGTTTTAGAGGTGGACGCCAAAGGCGAATCGGTCGAAGTCACCGCGTTGAAAGTAAGCGCCATGAACGGCGTCGGTAAGGGAAAGAAGTACATCATCGTCGGCGGCAACAGCAAAGGGTTCGCCAAAGCGTTGAAAAACAAAGGGTTCAACAAAGTCTTCGTCTTAAAAGGTGGCTACGGGGCGTGGAGAAACGCCGGTTTGCCGTAAATTAAATGTTTTCGCGTGCGTAATAACAACAACAACACCATTGTATAAAAACGTTGAGCGTAATAACGAGTTTGATGAAAGAGAGAGAGAGAGAACTTTATATGCTTATTACACACTACGACGAGAAGTGAGAATATAAACACACACACGCACAGAAAGAAAGAAAGAAAGAAAGGTATAGTATATTATGATATTAAACCTCTACTACCGCTTTAAAACTCTTCTCTGGTAAGTATTTAAGGTTTACCCAATTAAGAATAAAGAGACTCTCAACGCACTACAATAAACTCATTATTTACTCCTCTCCCCGTACGACTCGCGAGATCCTTCTCCTCTCTCTCTCTCTCTCTCTCTCTCGTGTGTGTGTGTGTGCGTGTGTCACCAGAAAAGAGCGCACCAGGAGCGCCCGAGAGTGAAGAAGACGTCGTCCAAATCCAATCCGCTTCGTGTGAAGATATTTTGACGCTTTTTCCCAACGGGCATCAAGGTGTTGGTGTTGTTGTTAAAACTCCCGCTCGTCGATCTCTCTCTCTCTCTCTTTGATCGCGCGTCTGTCTGTCTTTTCGAGAGCGCGTTTGAAGTCTGGCGAGGAAGAGTACTCGAGAGAGAGAGGAAGAGACGACTAAAACGCATTTAACATCCAAAGATGACGGACGAGGAAGGACTTCTGTTCGATCGATTCGGAGAAATCATCGCGGACGCGAGCGATGTGATCGACGCGATGATTTCCACGCAAATTTCGATTTCGACGATAAAAAAGAACTTTGAGTACGATTCCGAGGACGACAACGGAAGGGAGACGATGCGTGGTGTCGCCGAACGGGCGAGAAGTATGAAAGCTCGAGTGAAAGCACTCGCGAAGGAGTATTTGACGCTCAGGGCGGCGGCGTCGAAAGCGAAACGGGAGGAAGAAAGTTCCGGAGGAGGAGAACAACTGAGAGACGCGTTACTTCAAGCGCGCGCAGACGCGGCGGAACGAGAGAACGCAAAGTTAAAGATGGCACTGAAAGAAGCGAAAGAAGATTGCGCGTTATTGGTGCGAGCGGCGCGGATGGCCAGGGAGGAGTTTACGAGGTTAGATAAGCTGGAAGAGGAGGAAGACGAGGAAGGGGATGAAGACGACGACGCGGTCACGGTGAAGTCGTTAGCGAGTAGTGGCGGCGCGACGTACGGGTCCGGCGTGCAAACTTTATTCAACGCGCAGGACGAAGACGAAGAAGACGAAGAAGACGATGACGACGACGGTCGAGGTCGGGGTCGTAACGAAACGCAGTCCTTACACGACATATTAGATTTGGACGATCAGTACAACGCGGCTTTGGAAAAGTTGCGGACGGCGAATATTTCTTCCTCAGCAGCAACAGCGGTAGCTAATGATAACGATGATAGCACTCACAACAATAGTCTCGCGGCGTCGATCGCGAGAAAAAATGCAGCTCAAAACAAGGATGAAGTCACGGAGACGGCCAAAGCGGCTGCGATGTTTGCGGCCACCGCGGCTTTATATTCGCACTCCGGTTTAAACGCAGTCCCGAATTCAGGAGGTAAGAATACGAATAAAAGCAGCACTTCGGAAGTCTCATCTGGGACGACTTCCAAGAGCGGCGGTCAAACGCCAGCGGCAGCTCTGTGCGTGGACGACGAAAGCGATCAAGGTCAAGTTTTTCGAACGCCCGTTTTGGTCGTCTCCGATCATCCAGACGCCTTGTCTTCTTCGGACGAAGACAAGGAGTTGGACGGGGAAGGGTCCATGCAAAACGCACTCGATCGAGTATTTTTCGGAGATGACGACGAGGACGAAGTCGATTCGCCGTCAGGTTTCGGAACTACGACGACGAAGAAGAGGGGAGAGAATAAGATGTCGTTCTTGAACGCGTTACCTCCGTAATGCAGCAAAGTGGGGAAACGATAGAAGAGACGATCATGATGATAGTCACACATTATTTATATATTCGTATGAAATAAATTACTCTATACGTACGCTTTGGCTACGCGTGTTCACACTTTTCTTTCTCCCTCTTTCTCTCTCTCTCTTTCTCTTTTTCTTCTCAATTATTACTCTCACTTATTTTAAACCGTTTTGTTGTTCTTCTTTATTATTATTAGTTCGCATCGCACCAATCGGCAGCGTTCTGGAACATCTTCAACCACGGCCCGACGTCTTGAACGTTTGCGTCTTTCGGCGACCAGGGCAACTGCCATCCCAAAAACGCGCGCTCCGGGTGCGGCATCATCGCCAAGTGTCGGCCATCTTTTGAGCACAAACCTGCGATACCTTCTGGAGACCCGTTCGGATTCAACGGATATTCCGTGGTTGGTTTTCCGGCGCTATCGACGTATCGCACCGCGCACTGACCGGATTTGGAGAGTTCGGAAATGACGCTCGAGTCTGGGAAGTGCGCTTTACCTTCGCCGTGCGCGCACCAGACTCCCATTCGCGACCCACCCATATCTTTAAGCATAATGGACGGGGTGTTTGAATCGATACCAACCGTCACAAATCGGCTTTCAAATCTACCCGAGTCGTTGTGAATAAATCTCGGTTGTTTTGCGTCAGGAGTTTCCGCAACCTTGCCGGTTTGAGACGGGATGAATCCTAACAAAGCCATCAACTGGCATCCGTTGCATACGCCCAAGGAAAACGTGTCTTTTCGTTCGTAAAATTCTTTGAACTGATTCTTTAAGTTTTCGTTAAATCGAATACCACCGGCCCAACCCTTGGCGGAATCTAACACGTCCGCGTAGGAGAAGCCACCGACGAAAACGAGACCTCGGAAATCGCTCAAGTTGGTTTTACCGGTGAGCAAATCGGACATGGTCACGTCCCACGGGTCCATGCCGGCGGAGTAAACCGCGGCAGCCATTTCGCGGTCGCCGTTGGAACCCTCTTCACGGACGATCGCAACTTTCGCTTTATTCGTTCGCGAAAGTTTCGCCGGATCGGTTGGTTTTAAATCGTACGTGAGCTTCCACGTCGGCGCTTTGCGGTTGCGCAAGCCGGCTTTCTCCATCGCGACTGTTTTGTTCGAGGATTGTAATTTTTCGAGTTCAAACGAGGTGTGTTCCCACGCGTCTCGTAAGTTGGCCGTGGTGTCGTCGATGACAATCGCGCCGTTGTGCTTGATGGAAACTTTCCCATCGTTGGTGACCGAGCCGATAGTTCTCGCCGTGACGTTTTTCCCGGCGTACGCTTGCAAGACGTGTTGTTCGTTCTCCGGGGAGACTTCCAAGACGACGGACAACTCTTCCGCGAACAACGCCGCGTTGGCGTCTGGGCCGGGGAGCTCGACGTCCACGCCAGCCGTGGTGGATGGAAAGGCCATTTCCAACACGGAAACAACTGGTCCACCATCAGAAACGTCGTGACCGGCGGAAATTTTACCGTCCTCGACGAGCTGTTGCGTCGTCTCCCACGCGTTTCTAAACGTCTCGATATCGTCCATGTCCGGAACGTCGTCGCCGACTTGGTCGTACGCTTGCGCCATGGCTGAAGCACCCAATCGTCTCTTCGAGCCATCTTTAGACCCGTATTCGACTAAAACCAATTTACCGGAACCTGGCAACTTAGCGTCGGCGGTGACGCATTTGGTCACGTCTGGGACGGTGACGTACGAAGACATGACCAAAGTTCCGGGCGTTTTGACAACTTCACCACCCGCTCTAGCCGCCATGGATAAGGAATCCTTGCCACCATCAATGGCAACGCCGAGTTGAATCATCGTATCTTTCAACGCATCGCACGCGTCGTACATGTGCGCGCCTTCCCCGTCCAATTTCGCAGCGTACATCCAGTTTCCGGAATACTTGATATCTTTCAAACCGGTGGTGTTGGCGAACGCCAAGTTAGTCAAGGATTCCCCTAACGTGACTCTCGCCATCGCTCTCGGATCGATTAAACCCTTGATCGGCGCTTCGCCAATACTCGTCGCACCACCAGTCTTGCCAAAGTGCGTTTGCGAAATCACCGCGCAGTCGTTCACCGGGATTTGCAATTCTCCGGCGCACTGTTGTTGGACGATTAAACCAGTAACTGAACGATCGACTTTTGTGGTTAAAAAGCGTTTCGAGCACACGGACGGTAACTTCAACACGCGACCGAGAACGTCTTTTGGCGAATCCGTGATCGTCAACGGTTTCACCGACGGCGGCGCTCTCTTCAAATCGTACTTTTTCTTCGGCACGTCGCCCAAGACCTTTTCTAAATCCAAATCTTCCGGGAACTCGCCAACCGTACCAGGCTTAGCCAACGGATCTTTCAACGTCACGCGACCACTGCCGTTTATAGATCCGAGCACGCTAAATGGGCATCGCTCTCTCGCGCAAACCTTTTCGATGATCGGTAACGATTCTGGTTTGATGAGCATGGCGGAGTTTTCTTGGTACTCGGCGCCCCAAATTTCGAGGACGGACATGGTCTCGTCGCCAAGTTTCACCGCGCGAATGTTAATCTCTCCACCTTTCGGGTAGATCAACTCCTTGACGACGTTACAGTTCCCGCCGGCACCTTGATCGTGAATGCTCAAAATTGGGTTCTTGTCCATCAACTCCACGCACGCTTTCACCACGCGGTTCAACTTGTTACTCATTTCCGCGTCGCCTCTTTGGACGGCGTTGAAATCCAAGCTCGCGTTCGCTTCGTCTTCGCCGCCGGCTTTAGAGGACGCAGCACCGCCGCCCATGCCGATTCTATACGCCGGACCACCGATTTTAACGACCAACATGCCCAAATCGCCTTCTTGTTTTTCCAAGTTGGTGTGATCGATTTGACCGAAACCGGCGGAAAACATGATTGGCTTAATATATTCGCGTCGTTCGCCGTTCGGTAAACGGCTTCCGAACGTTCGACAATAACCAGCAATAACCGGTTCGCCAAACTTGTTCCCGTAATCGCTCGCGCCGTTCGAGGCGTCGATTAAAATTTGCAACGGCGACGCCAAGTTGCTCGGGTACTGGAACGATTTGTCTTCGTGCGGCAACTCATTCCCGGGCATTTGTAAGTTACCGACGACATACCCGGCGGTTCCGGCGACTAAAGTCGACCCAACGCCAGTCGCGTGCGTGTCGCGAATTCTTCCGCCAGTGCCAGTTTCCGCGCCTGGATACGGCGCGACCCCGCTGGGAAAGTTGTGCGTCTCCGCGGTTAACAACAAATCGTAATCCACTTTCCTCGGTTGCATGCTCGTGCTCTCTCCGGCGTTCACTGGTCTCAACGGCGTGCACTCGTACCCTCGAATCGCACTCGAATTATCTTTAAACGAAATCGACGAGTTATGCATCGGCGCGCCTTCAATCGTCTCTTTCACCATCTTAAACAACGACTTCTCAATCGGCACCCCGTCCACGGTTAACTTCCCGCTGAAAAACCAATGCCTCGAGTGTTCCGAGTTTGATTGCGCCATATCGAACAATTCCACGTTCGTTGGATTCCTCTTGATGTCCTCCCCGAACAGTTGCATGTAAAAATCAAAATCTTGATCGTCAAACGCCAAGCCGAGTTCTTTATCCACCTTCTCCAACGCTTTCCTCCCTTCGGTTAAAATCGGCACCTCGTACACCTCCGGAATCGTCGCGTCCAACGAAAAACTCATCAACGGTTCGTCGAACACGCACTCCGTCATCCGATCGTGCACTTCTTTCGCGAACAGTACCTTTACCTCCTGATTTTCCATCTTCGTCCCGTCCGCGCGAAACAACTCGAACCTTCGGCTCCTCTCCAAACGTTTCACCTCGGGAACGCCGCAGGAATTACATATCGACACCGCGTTCGTGCTCCACGCGGATTGAAACGCCAGTCTTGGGCCGACTTCAACCACGGATGGTGCGATATCGCCGGATAAACTCGTTTTTTCGCCGAACAAGTCCGGTTCGTACGTCTCCCGTAAGAGCCACTCCAACGTCGCCATCTTCTCCGCCGACAACGAAGTCGTCAACTCGACGTTGAAACACTGCTCGGTTTTGATCGACCCGATGATCAGACTTTCATTTCCTGACGATGATTCGGAAAGTAGTTTACGATTGACTTTCGCGACGAGCGTCTCGCACGCCTCTTCGGAGAGAAACGGCGTTCGGAAGAGTCGAAGCACGCGAGTACTCCTCGTCTCTCTCGATGATGATGCTTCCTTTTCGGGGGAGGCGGATGCACATCTCGTCGTCGTCTGTCTTCTTCCTCTGTTGATATTCTTATTATAATTCTTCACTCTCGTCGCTCCAACAACAAAAGAAACACCGCTCTTTCCAAAAAGAGGCGTCGTCGTCGTCGTTTTGGTCGAAGTCATCTTCTTTCGAATGAGGATGATATGCGCGCGTGACCAAACACCTCTTCTGAGGATGGATGTCAAACGACGACGGGTTTTGAAAATTTTTGAATTTTTTTCCATCAAAAACCCTAAACAATAGTCTTTCAAAAAACGAGCAGAACACACGAACGCACACGAAAGTCATCAGTCGACTTTCTGTTGTTTACTCTAAAAGACGAGAAAAAACGAGCGCAGTATTCGTTCGACCAAAAGTGTCGCGTGGTTGGTGCGCGCTTCAAAGGCGAGAGAGAGAGAGAAAGAGAGAGAGAGAGTTCAAAATCATCATCCAAAGTTTTTTCTTAGTACAGTTACAAAAAGAAGTGTAAAAAACGCACGAGGTGTTTGTTTTGCACAAAACGTAGAAATGGCAAACTTCATCCCACCTTCGATCCGACACTCCGTGCACACCGTGGTGAAATCCGCGGTGGAATCCATCACGTCTGTTCCGACGGGATCGTCGCAATTTTTAGAAAACGGAACGCTCACCCCGGAGGATTTCGTCAAAGCGGGGGACTATCTCGTCGAAACGTGCCCGACGTGGCAGTGGAAAAAAAGCAGCGCTCGAGAAACGAGGAAGAAATATTTACCGGAAGAGAAACAATACTTAGCGACGAGGAACGTGCCGTGCAGAAAACGCGCGAAAGCGATGGAGGAGTATTGCGGGAAAGAAGTCGCACTGAGCGGAGAAGACGAGGGGTGGGTGGAAGCCGGGAACAAGGAGGCCCCGTCGTCGCAACGCGCGGATGGCGACGACGACGATTTAGACGACGACGACGACGGAGAAGGCGGGAACGGGGAGGGGGAGGACGGCGTCGTCGACGAGATTCCGGATATTAGCCGAGTGAACGTAGAAGATAATGATAGAGATGATGATAACGACGGCGACGACGACGACGACGAGTCTATTCCAGACATGGAAGACGTGGACGAAGACGACGCTATTCTCATCGCCGCGCCGAAGAAGGAAAAAAACAACGAAGATTTATTGCGCACGCGAACATACGACGTTTCCATCACCTGGGATAAATACTACCAAACGCCGCGAGTTTGGTTGAATGGATACGACGAGCAAAGAAACAGTCTCCCACCGAAATTGGTATACGAAGACATAAGCGCGGATCACGCGAAAAAGACAGTCACGATAGACCCGCATCCGCACACGAACGTCTCCTCGGCTTCGGTGCATCCGTGCAAACACGCGAGCGTGATGAAAAAGTTGGTGAAAATGATGACAACGTCCACTGGAGGAGGAGGGGGAGATGGAGAAGAAGAAGAGGAGGAGGAGGAGGAGGAAGAAAAACCGAGCGTGGAGAGATATTTAATCGTGTTTTTGAAGTTTATGCAATCCGCGATGCCGACGATTGAATACGATTTCACCACGAACGGGTGATACGACGTGTGGTTACACAGGCGCGGGGAGACCCTTTTCTTAAATGTACTTTAAAACACATAATGGTAGCGCAAGCAAAAGAATATACAAAACAACAATTAATTTCACCTAACCTACTACTAGTACTACACATACCTAAACATCTAGATTCTACTATCAATACTCCTATCAATGTCAAGGTCATCTCTTTCACCTGCATCGCTCAAAGAAGACGAGGGCGGCATGCTACTTTCTAATCTCACAAAGCCGCTCATATCTATTTCTATGATGTTATCGACGACCGTGTTTGTTGTCGGCACGACTCGTTTTCCAAACGCCATCTTCAACGCAAAGACGAGTGATAAAATCGTATTCCCGGCAGCCGCGATGAAGAACAAGCCTCCCCCACCAACTCTATCGTACACGCGTCCACCACAAATAGCGCCTAAAAAAGCTCCCAGCGAGTTCATCCCGGAGAAGAACCCCATCACCGCAGCGCGTAAATCTTCCGGCGCGAGTAACCGCGAGAATTCAACGCCTACGGACCAATACAATCCAAAGGTGATGCCGTGAAGTAATTGTAACGGCAACACGAACCACGGACTCCCAAACGATTTCAAAGACGCGTATCCCAACTGTCGAAAGATGTACGCGACGAGAATAAGTAACATCGAACGGTCTAAACCTAAAAACTCTTTAATTTTCTTCTCGTGAAAGAACACCGGCACTTCCGCGACACACGTGAAGAAAAGCGCGAGACCCATCAATATTGGAGGCGCTCCTAACGTCTCCAAGTGCAAGAATAAATACGTGTCCGTTAATGCCATACTCAACGCCATGAGTAAAAACAAAAGGAAAACTAAAAACGCGCTCGGTTCGGTGACGATTCGAAACGTGCGCTTGGAGACGTCGTTGAAATCGGCGAACGAGGCAGTTCGTTTCATTTTCGAAGGAGTGCCGTCCGCACCAACCCTACCGCCGCGGCCACCACCGCCGCGATTACGACTACTGCTACTCGCGACACCCACCATCCTTTCGTTTTCGCCTTCGTCGTCATTCATCACCACAATCTCTGCATCGTCTCCTTCGTCCGCTACTTCCTTCTCGTGATGCTCCATCCTCAACGCAATCGCGCTCGCCATCGAAAACAGAATAACGTACGCCAAAAATGGCGCGAACTGCGCGTTCTTCTCCTCCGTCAACACCAATCCCATCAGCGGCGCGAAAACGTACCCCCATCCTACGGCACCCCACAACCTCACCTTCCCGTACGATATCGAACTTCTCGGATTCCGCTCGAGATGTTTCGATACCATAAAATTCGTCGCGTTATCCGCCAAGAAAAATCCACCCGAGCCGAACGTTTCCGTCACCAAAACGTGCGCTAATATTCTCCCAAACTCTCTCTTTTGAAAATAAAGACTTCCGTACCCACACGCGGACGCGAATAAGCAAAACGCGTGTATTTTGCTGTGCAGTTTCGTGTAATCCGCAATCTGCCCCCACATTGGTTGAATGCCGAATCCTATTAAAGGTTTACACGCCGCGATGATGCCGATTTGCGACGGCGATAAATTCCAGTGACGGAATATCACCGGGAGGTACGGAATAAGGACCGCGAGTCCGCCGCAGAAGATGAAGTACCACACGCAACAGTAATAAATGGGAGGCATGGTATTCCTCGCAGTACCTCTCTTATTGTGTTTACGACGAGAGCGCAGCTAAAACAGGCACAGTAGCGCGCATCGTGGTGAAGAAGGCGTGAGAAGCGTGAGAGCGTACTGCGCGCTTTTTTTTCTGAAAATTGCTTTTGGAAGGTGTGCGAGATGTTCTTTATTCATAATATAAACGAGAGTTTGTTTTCAATTAAAAATGATGTGTTTATGACGATGATGGTATAATAAATCAAGCAGCTTCTTCGAGCCTCTGAATGAGCGCCGCTTTGAGACCATCTTGCGGGAGGTTCCTCTTCTCGAGTTCAACTTTGAGTTGCGCGACGGTCATTTTGGAGAAGTCGGCGTCAGTTTCTTGTTGTTGTTGTTGTTCGGTCTCCGTCGTCGTCGGCGCCGGAGCTGGGGCGGCGTTTTCAGCATCCGCGTCGGCTAATTCAGCCGGTTGGTGTTGCTCTTCGGCTGCTGGGACCATCGCTCCGCCTTCCTCTTGTTGCTGGGCGTCGGCATCCGCGTCGGCTATGGGCTCGTCTTCAGTCGCGGCGGCGGCTGGCGCTTCTCCTTGTTGCTGTTGTTGTTGTTGTTGTTGTTGTTGTTTCTCCGCTCTGTTCTTATTGCCTCTCTCGATGGTTTCGTTGATCAACGCCACGCATTTTTGTACGTTTTCTGGGATGCCAACGATACGAATGGATTGCGTCTCGTTGTCCGCATGGACGTTGCAATTGGACACTCTTCGAATGCGCGTGATGTTGACACCTTTACGGCCCAAGACTAAACCGATTTTCCCCGGCGCTTCTATCGTTTCGATGCTTTCGCCCTCCTTCGGTTCGTAGGTTTCCTCTTTATTGTTCTGTTGTCGCGATTGTTGTTGTGGTTGTTGTTGCTGCTGTTGCTGCTGATGATGTTGATGTTGATTGTGTTGTTTTACCGGTAGCGGATCGCCTTCCTCTTCTCGCGCTCTTTTTGTCGCTTGGCCTAAATAACACAACTCCTGCACCAACAAAACAGCCTCGATAACCTTCTCCGGGAACCCGTGGTAAGACACCGCTTTCTTCTCGTCCCAAACCTTGAACGAACAGTCCATGATTCGTTGCAACTCTTTGTGCGTGTTGAATTTTTTGCCGATGATCAATCCCAAGTTCTCGCCGACGACTTCCTCGTAACTGACTTTGCCTCGCTCATCTTGAGGAAGTTGCAAGATGAAATCAGTTTGGATTGGCTCGTACGGTTGAATATTTCTTCTCGCCGCCTCCTCTCTGAGTTTGTCTATTAAAGTGAGATGTACGATACCGCCGTCGTTCCCTCGTTGACGTTTTCCGGCGGAGTTTGGTCCACCAACTCCATGATCGTCCAATGGTGGATAATCGTCCTCGTATCGACCTCGTTTCATACCGCTTCCGCCGCCGCCGCCGCCGCCAATCGTGTGTCTCAAATCTCTGCTATCGCGTTGGTGTGGCGGCGGTCCTCTTCCTCCTCCTCCTCCAACTTGCGCGGTGGCGTCCATAAGCCTTGAATCGATTAAATCATTAATAGCTTCGATGGCCATTTGAATTCCACGGGGCGGGCCAGAAATTTCCACCGTCGTCTTATCTTGATTGCAGTTAATTTTACAACCGGACATTTGCTCCAACTTCTTCACGTTGGCGCCTCTTGGGCCGACGACTAAACCGTTGTTGCCTTCGGTGTTCATAACGTAGACGTCGTAATCATCGTCTCGCGGTTTCACTGGCGGTGGCGCCCGTCTATCTTCGTACCCTCTTTGAGCCGGTGGATTACCGCCGGCTGGTAACGGCGGTTGCACGGGCTCTAAAGCAGGGTCCGCGTAGCGCTCGTCGTAGCGATACGGCGCCGCGGCGGCGTTCAATGGAGCTGGTTCTCGGTCGCGGTATCCGCCTCCGCCTCTTCCTCGATCATATCCAGCACCTCTTCCTCCTCCTCTGCCTGCATCTAACGGCGGGTACCTGGAATCGTACCTTTCATCGTACCTCGCGTCGTACGGGGTCTGTTGTTGCTGTCGGTCGTACCCTCTTCCTCCTCCTCCTCCTCTGTCGTATCCTCCTCTATACGGCGCCGAATTTTGATCGTATCTCTCTCCGCCGCCGTACCCTCCTCGCCCGTGTTGTTGCGCGGGCGGATATCTATCGTCGTACCTCGAGTCGTATCTCGTATCACCTCTTCCTCCTCTCCCTCTGTCTTGGTATCCGCCGCCCCGTCCGCCGCCTCGGCCGCCGTAGCCGGTATTATTCGCGAACTGCTGCGCCACGTGCTGCGGTCTTTGATAATCTCCTCCTCCTCTGTTGGGCGGCTGATTATACCTGTTGTTGTTATTGTTATTATTATTATTATTATTTGATCTCGGTGGATGTTGCTGATCCGGTTGCGGTACTTGTTGGTCCATCATCGAGCGTTGTTGTTGTTGTTGTTGTTGTTGTTCCCGAGGCTGATTATTCCCACCTCCTGATCCTCCTCCACCACGTCTTGGCGCGCGATCGTCCTCGTCCGAATAATTCTCGCGTTGCCCTCCTCCCGTCTGAATCGTCGTCTGAATCGTGGCGGCGTTGTACTGCTCGTTGTTCGGATTAAACGGATCTTGTTCTTCTCCTCCTGCTCCTCCTCCTTCTTCTTCCATTTCACTCGTCGCAGGTTTTAGAGGAGAACTCTTCTTCTTTGTAGCCGTCTAAACTCTCTCGATCGACGGAGATGAATTCGATGTTCGATCGGATTTTTGTACGACTTCGAGGCCCGTTTTTCCCAACAGAGAACAACTTAAAAGAAGTGCGTGTTCTCTTTTTACTCCTTTATTACTCTCGTCGCTCTTCTTCTCCTTAACTGCGCGCGTTTAAGAAGGCGGTGCAATCGCTGAGGAAAGAAAGAAAGAGAGAGAGAGAGAGAGAAAGAGTTTGTACTACTAAAATCGCGCAAAGAATGCAATTTAATTTAATTAACTCTCGCGTGTGTGTGTCTGCGCAATGCAGTGAAAAAGTGAGGGAAAGGCGAGCCCGCAAAAAAAGAAAAAAAAAGTTTGTGCGACAACAAAAGATGTCCTGGGGGTGAATATACGTACGAGAACGCGGGCCGATGCCGATTTCAGTCGAGTTCAAGGAGGAAGGCAAAACGAAATACACAGAGCTAATACGTATACCTTATGTATTGATCGATTGATTATACAATGAGCTTTGCGAGCGAAATTTTTTTACGTATTCGAGGCCTTATTGTTCGAGGTTGCTCTGGTCGATTTGCAACACCGCCATGAACGCCTCTTGGGAAATCTCAACCTTCCCGAACGCTTTCATTCTTTTTTTACCCGCGGCTTGCTTTTTGAGCAGTTTTTTCTTTCTCGAGATGTCCCCGCCGTAGCATTTCGCCAAGACGTCTTTTCTCATGGCGCTGAGTTGCGTGCTCGCGATGACTTTGTTCCCGATCGCGGCTTGGATTGGGATTTTGAACTGTTGTCGCGGAATGAGTTCTTTGAGTTTATCGACTAACCCTCGTCCGATGCCGTAGGCTTTGGAGCGGTGGGTGATGGTAGCTAACGGTTCAGCGACTTCGCCGTTGATCATGACGTCTAAGCGAACTAAATCGTTTTCGCGGTATTCGTTGAATTTGTATTCCATGCTCGCGTAGCCTTTCGATCGGCTTTTGAGTTGGTCGAAGAAGTCCGTCACGACTTCGCCCAAAGGGATGTCGTATCTCAAACACGTTCGATCTTGGGAGAGAAACGTCATGTCGATGTATTCGCCTCTGCGTTGGGTGGCGAGTTCCATCAACGATCCAACGTATTCTTTCGGCGTGAATAACTCGAGTTTAACGAAGGGTTCTTCGATGCGGTCTCGACCGGCGGCGTCGGGGAGCTCCGCCGGGTTCGCCACAGTGAGCATGTCACCGTTGGCCATGTAGACGTGATAAACAACCGATGGTGCCGTGGTGATCAAATCGAGATCGTATTCTCTCTCTAATCGTTCTTGGACGACTTCCATGTGAAGTAACCCTAAAAAGCCGCATCGAAAACCGAATCCCATCGCCGAAGATACCTCCGGTTCGTAATTTAAAGACGCGTCGTTCAGTTGCAACTTTTCCAGCGCATCTCTCAAATCGTTGTATCGATCGGTATCGGTAGGGAATAAACCGCAATACACCATCGGAATAGCTTCGCTGTATCCCGCCAACGCTTTCTCCGCTCGATGTTTCACTAGCGTAATCGTATCCCCTACTCTCGCGTCTTTGACGGCCTTAATCCCAGCCACGCAATACCCGACATCCCCTGGACGCAACGTTTTCACCGGAATTTTGTTCGGCTTCATCACGCCAAGTTCTAACACGTCGTATTTCGCCCCGGTATTCATCAACTCAATCTTATCCCCGACGTTGACTTCGCCGTCAAAGACTCGAAAGACGACGACGACGCCTCTGTACGTATCGAAATACGAATCGAAAATCAACGCTCGCAACGGTTCACCTTCCACCGGCACTCTCGGCGGTGGAACCAATCGCACGATGTCTTCTAAAATATCCTCCATTCCAATCCCGGCTTTCGCCGAACATTGCACCGCCTCGGACGCGTCCAATCCCAAAACGTCCTCGATTTCTTGCGCCACTCGATCACAATCTGCCGCCGGCAAATCAATCTTATTCAAAACCGGCACGATTTCTAAATCGTTCTCCAGCGCCAAATACACGTTCGCTAACGTCTGCGCTTCCACGCCTTGACTGGCATCGACGACCAACAACGCCCCTTCGCACGCCGCCAACGACCTGGACACTTCGTACGAAAAATCCACGTGTCCCGGCGTATCAATCAGATTCAACACGTACGTCTCCCCGTCTTTCTTGCTCGTAAAATTCATTCTCGCAGAGTTCAACTTGATCGTAATCCCTCTCTCCCTCTCCAAATCCATCCCATCCAGCAGTTGCGCTTGCATGTCTCTCTGCGCGACCGTATCGGTCATTTCCAACAGCCGGTCCGCGATGGTGGATTTCCCGTGGTCGATGTGCGCGATTATGGAAAAGTTTCGTATTCGTTCCGGAGGGACGACGAGAACCTCGTTTCCATCGCTTTTATTATTCTCTTTCGAAGCCGCTTTTTTCTTATTCGGGGGAGGTTGAGACACCGCGTTGTTTCTCACCAACATAAACATCTCTCCCCTTTTCCTTCTCATCGTGTTCTTCTTCCCTAGTAGTATTCGATGACGTTGATCATCGTAACTTCTTCTCGCACACGATGACGTGGCAGCAGTATTACTGGAACACGAGGATGACGATAACGATCGCATCATCATCTTCTTTGTCTTCTCTGTCTTTCTCTTCTTCTTCTTCTTCTTCTTCTTTGTCGTAAAAGCATTCCAAAAGTGTCTCCTTCTTATCTCATTCTCGGCTGTTCTTAATTTAGGGTTTGTTGCGTAACCCTAAACCGGGCCAATAAAATGAACAAAAGAGGGGAAAAGTTTGCACAAAAAATCTATCAAACACTCGATGACTCCTTTTGCGTGTACGACGACGAAAACCTTTACCTTTTCTTCTTCTTCTTCCTCCCGGACGAGAAGAGAAAGAAGAAGAGAAAGATCTCTGAGCGGATCGTTTTCCTCGTGCAGTTCAAATTCTTCTTCTTTGTCTTCTTCTTTTTTGGGTCGAAATTTTGCGCAAAACCGACGACATTTTCAACGGTCCGAGAAAAAAAAAACGACGACACAGATAAAAGCAAACATCGAAGATTACGACATCGTCCCGAAATCAGGAGGGAAAGCAAAAGGCGGGTTTGTCGGTGGGTTGTTAATCGGCGGCGCGATATTCGGCGCGCTCGGGTTTTTGTTCGCGCCGCAGTTAAGCAAACACATCTTGAAAGGGAAAAAAGTCTTGGACGATTTGTTGGAGGAAGAAGAGGAAGAGGAGGAGGAAAATTGGACAGAGGAAAAGGAGACGAACGCGACTTCCTCCTCCTCGATAAAATTAGAGAAACGAGCGGAAAAAGAGTTGGAGGAAACGAGGAAGAGTTTGAACCAAAAGATTGCGGAGTTGAATAAGGCGATCGACGAGTTTAGCGACGAGGCGGATGTGCGATTGAACGCGAAGCTCGGGCGGTTGAGCGAAGAGCTCGATTCCGCCGAAGCGAGGAGCTTTTGATGAAGATGAAGACGATGAATGAAAGCCGCGCTGTAATAATGCAATTATTTTACGTGTTTTACGTGTTATTAGTATTCAAAACCCTTTAATTCGATTTCTTTTGTGTCGCCGGCGTAGCAGGAGCTCCTCCTCCTCCTCCTCCTCCTTGCTCTTGCACCATATTCATAAACATAAAATAAGCGACCGGCACTACCCACATGTAGTTTCTTTGAAACCACGTCAACTCTTTCGTCGTCGCATCCACCTTTTCCCCTCGCGCTCTTCGGTTTTTAATTTCCTGCGCTTTCTTCGTGTCCATCGGGCCTCCGTGCCCTCTGACGTCCGTCATCGCCGCGTCCGCGTTCAACTGCGGCGCTCGTTTCGGAAATCTCGCCGTGGCGACCGATCGAAACTGTGCCCCGTCCGCGATGAATAACGACGCGTCCCCGTCGTCACCTCCGCCGTCCGCCTCTCCTCCTAAACTACCCTCTTCTCCGCCTCCTAATAAATGCACTTCCGCCGGACACTCCGCGTCGTAATCCACGGCTAAAACGTTCCCGCTATCGTCCATGTGCAACGTGAAACTCTCTCTCAATCGACTCGTCACGACACATCGCGCCGGACTCGCGGCTTGCGCGAACGCGTTTCCGCTCGGTGCCAAGACGTTCGCTGGAACTCGCACCCGATACTTACGCCCTTTCTTCGCTAAACTTTGCAATTGGTCCTTCTCTCGCGTGGTCATCTCGTCCCGATGGACTTTCACATCTTTCAAACGAAATTTTGTACCAGACGCTTTACTACTCTTCTCGTTGTTATTCACGTTGTTGTTGTTGTTCTCCAAAACGATCGTCCCGGAAATCGTCCCTACTTTCACGAACTCTTCTTCTTTACCTTCTTCTTTCGTATTCTCGTTATTAATGAAGTACTCGAGCGAGTGCCAAAGAGGAAACTGTATCTCTTCGCCGTGTTTTTTGTTCGACGCGAGATCGAGCAACGCGTTGGAGGAGGAAGAGGACGAAACTTTCGTCTCCTCCTTCTCCTTCGAAGAAGACAAAGCGCCCCCTATATTTCGCGAGACTTTGAACGATTTCACGGAACGTTCGTCTTCCTCTCCAAAACCTTCTTCGTGCGAAGAAGAAGCGGAAACCAAAATCACATCGACCGATGCGCAACAGAGGATGATTGAAACGATGACACCGATGATGTGAAAACAACAGAGGAAGAAAAAGACGCCTTTTCGTCCTCCTCCTCCTCCTCGCGAAGAAGAAGAAGAAGAAGAAGAAGAAGAAGAAGAACGAGACGTTAACGATGATCTCGCCATACCGCTGCTCTCTGTGATACTATGTAGTGTATACCGTTTTTAATCTGAACAAAAACAAAACGCAGTAAAAACGAACTTTGAAGAATTGAAGAAGAAGAAGAATTGAAGTTTTCAAAAAACGAGAAAAAAAACAAAAGAAGAGCACAACAAAAAGAAGAACTGACAAAGCGACTGAAGAAAAGAAGACAAAAAAGAAGAAGAAAACACGAGAGAGTGCGACAAAACACACATTTTTTCTTCATTTTATATATCTCGATTCATCCCTCTCTTTTTCGCAGTAGGAGTAGTAGTGTATAATAACATAACGGAAGAGAGAGAGCGAGACTAAAGAGAGTTTTCAGAGAGAGAGAAGGAAAAGAAGAGGCGAATGACGACGAGGACGACGACGACGAGGAAAACGAAGCGTGGTTTTGATGGTGGCAAAGAAGACGACGGTAATAATGGGAACAACGCGAAAAAACGAACCGTGGCGGAATTGAAATCGGAATTATCGAAACGCGAGTTACCCACCGACGGGGTGAAAGACGTCCTGTTGAACAGATTGGAGAAGGCTTTGAGAGAAGAAGAAGTTCAAGAAGAAGAGAAAAGGAGTGGGACGACGAAGAGTAGGAAACGACCGCGGAAAGAAGACGAAGACAAAGAGGGAGGAGAAGATGACGATGATGATGAAAATGTCGCCGCTGGAGCAACAACAACAACAACGACGACGACGACGACGAGAAGAAGAAGAACGAAAGAAGACGATGATAAAGACGATGAAAATGAAAATGAAAAGAAGAAATCGAACAACAACAACAACAACAACGAAATGAGTACGACGCGGAAACAACCACCTCCGCCGCCGTTGCGAAGAGGTCGATCGAGATCGAAAAGCGCGGAGCCGTCGCCACCACCGCCAATGCAGGATGACGCCGTCGAGAAGAAACAGGGGGCAGGTAAAGAAGAAAAAGAAGAAGTAATAAAGTTAGAAACGATTAAAGAAGAAGGGGAAGCGAAGAAGAACAGTAGCGCCGCCGCCGCCGCCGCCGCGATGAGAGGAAAAATGCAGAAAGCGAAGGAGTTGATGAAGAAGCAAAAAGCGTTGGCGGAGAAGATGAAGATGAAAAAGATGGAAGCAGCGGGAGGAGCGTCGCTGCTGCCGCCGCCACCGTCATTACCACCACCACCGCCACCACCGCCACCAGTAGCAGCGACAGCGCAACCACCGATATCGGCGCAACGCGCCATCGAAAAAGCGCGAGAAACCGCCGCCCGATTGGCGGCGTTGCAACATCAACAGAAAAAGAATACGAAAACCAGCACGGAAGCTAAGTTTGAAAAGACCGGTCCGGCGCCGGCTTTACGCGTTAACGAGAAAGGTCAAGAGGTGGACGAAAATGGGAAAGTCATCGTTCGAGCGAAAGATTACTCGGCGACGACGAAAGTCAACGAAAAGCAAAAAATGAGAGAGGCGTTTTTACAAGCCGAACGCGAAGTGGCGATGGAAGAGATGCGACGACGAGGCGATACAGCCGCCGGCGGGAAAAAAGACGAGGGGACGAAAGAGGACATGATCGATCCCGAAATTGCGGTGAAGCAGAAACACAACAGGAAGAAACCGTCGCTTCAGGTGAGTCTTATTTAGAGTAGTAGTAGTCGTCGTAGATTTTTTTTCTCTCTCTCTCTCTCTCTCTCTCTCGTTTGTTTTTCTCTTTGCGAAAGATTCGGTTCTTCTGTTTTTCGCACATGCAAGGCACACTCTCTTGTCAGTCTTATTATTTCCGTGACTTGAAAGAATTTTTACCCTTGCGACATCGAACAGCGGGCCGGACAGCTGGAAACGCGCTTAGAATCAGTGAGCGCGGCCTCCTTACCATCTGGTGCATATTTCATTTTTTTGTTTGCTTCAAATCCTAGTAGAGAGGAGAAAAAGGATTTCTTCTTCTCTCTTATGATGATGAATTTTACACTAACGCTCTCTTCTTTCTCTATCTTTCTAAATGAACAGTTTGTGGCTAAAGGCACGTACGAAAAGCAAGCTGATTTCGCGCGTCTCGTGAATAAATTCGGCGAAGTCGATGCGATAAAAATCCGCGCTCGAGAAGACCGGGAAAAGAAACGCGCGGCGCACACGGAAGCGTTGGAAGCCGCAGTCGCGGGTGAAGTCAAAATAGATATCGGAGAAGCTATCGTGCACGATCGACCAGTAGACGACGTCGAGTGGTGGGATAAACCGTTTTTGAAAGACGGGAAAACGTACGCGGACGTTCCTTTGGACGATAGAGTCTTGGAGGACGATAAAGTCGGCGCGCTCTGGGAGCGCGTCTTGAACACGGACAAGATTACAAAATACGTCGAGCACCCGTACTTGGACGACCCGCCGATGGAAGCGCCGCCACCGCCACCACCCGCAGTAAAACTCACCAAGAAGGAGCAAAAGAAATTACGTCACCAACGCCGCGTCGCCAGAGAACAGGAAAAACAGGAGATGATTCGCCAAGGCGTGTTGGAACCGCCAAAGCCAAAGGTGAAAATTTCAAACATGATGCGCGTGTTGACCGAAGAAGCGGTTTTAGATCCAACCATGATTGAAAAGAAAGTGAAAGAGGAGATGGAAGAGAGACAGCAAGCACACGACGATCGAAACTTGTCGAGAAAGTTAACCCCCGCCGAACGAAGAGAAAAGAAAATTCGAAAGTTGTTGAGAGACAACACGAGCGAAGCCGGCGAGGTGTTCACGCACGTGTATAGGGTTGAAAACATGCGAAACGTGAAGAACAAGTTCAAAATAGACGTGAACGCGCAAGAGAATCACTTGACTGGTATTGGTATAATCACGGATACGTTTACTATTGTCATCGTCGAAGGCACTAATAAAGGTTTGAAAAGATACGAAAAGTTGATGATGCGAAGGATGGATTGGAAGTTAACGAACGAAGATTACACGGACGAGGAAATCGAGCGCGCGGAAAATAACAAGTGCACGTTGGTTTGGAAAGGAAGCGGGCCGCAACGAAAGATGAAACGATTCCACTTTGAAACGCTACGCACGGAAGCGGCGGCGAGGAAATATTTAGAGACTGATTTCAATTGCGCGAATTATTTCGACGCCGCGCAAAGCGCCGTGAGCGTTGACGACGACGAAGACGAAGACAAAGGAGAAGAGAACGGTGGTGGCGACGCGATGGAAATATCGTGATCGTCGAAAGAGGGAAGAGAAGATAGCTCAAAACTAGTACGTAGGATAAAAGATTGAAGATTCGAAAGAAAAGGTAGAATACAAAATGTGTTTTCAACACCGCGCTTGCTTTTTTATTAAACACCAACTCATGAGCTCAGTATGTATTATTATCGCTTTATTATTATCATCGGAGTTGTAATCGCTTCATGAGCAACGAAACCACGTCTAAAGAAGTCACCACTCCACCTTCTATTCGTTGGAAATCAATCATAAACCGATCGTCCTTCATTTTATACACTTGCAACTCAAACTTCATCACCGGTCCGACGTCTTGGCCTTCGTTAAAATCGCTCTGGTCCGGCGTCGTCGGTTCGTTATTAGTATTCGTGTTATTAGTATTCGTCGTCGTGGCGTCTTCTTCCATCGCGGTGTCTAAATCGTCGTTATCTCCCATTCGTTGCGGAGATCCGACTTCCGAGGTTCTCCCGTTATTATTCGTCGTCGTGTATTTCTCGAGCGTTTTCAACAAGAACCGACACTTTAAATTATACGGTCCAATTTTCTTCCAGTTCACTTTCAACGCCGTTAAAACTCTAAAGATTTCATTCATCACGTCCGGAGCTGCCATCGTCGTACTTTTACCCAACATCCACCGCTGTTCGCTCGTGACTAACCTCTGTTGCATCAGATTCGATTGAATTTGCGACGGTCTTCGATGGCCCATCGGGCTCGCGCCCGTCGGCGACCCGATCCCGCCTTGTTGTCCCAACATTTGCGCGTTTCTCGAATCTGTTTCCAACTCTCCTTGCTCAAACTCTGCGCCTAGATAGCCTCCGTACAAGTTACGTCTGTTATCCAACAACAAAAAGTACGTCACGCTCGCTTTATTTCTCACTTGATGTCTCAACGCGTCCTTCACTTGCTCTCTGGTAAAACCCAACGCCACCGTCGCTTCCAACGTCTCGATATCGATATTCGTCGCCTGTGACAACGTATCCGGTGGCGGAACCGCTAAGTATCTCGGCAAATGACACGTGCACCACGGATGGTTCCTAATTTCTGCCATCGTAATTCGTTTCAACGGGTCGACTAATAACATCCGACTGATTAAGTCTCTCGCTCCGGGACTGACGTAACTCGGCAACGTATATATCCCCCCCTTTATTTTCTTAAACAAATTTGGAATCGATTCGTCATCAAACGGCAACGACCCACACAACAGCGCGTACATGATGACCCCGCACGACCACACGTCCACCTCTGGCCCGGAATACAACTTCCCGGAAATAACTTCCGGCGCGGCGTAGTTGGGCGACCCGCACGACGTCTTTAAAAAATGCCCATCCCTCATCACGTTCGATAAACCAAAATCCGCAATCTTCACGTTATTCTTCGAGTCCAGCAGTAAATTTTCCGGTTTCAAATCTCTGTGTACGACCATGTTCCTGTGACAATACTCCACGCCGCTCACGATTTGCTGAAAAAAATGCCGCGCTTCGTTCTCCCCTAACCTCCCTTTCTCCACGATGTAATCGAACAACTCCCCGCTCTTCACGTATTCCATGACGACAAATATATCGTGCGGGGTTTCTAAAACTTCGTACAACCGGATAATGTGTGGGTGCATGAATAAGCGTAATATTTTAATCTCTCTTCGTACTTTTTCTTCCATGTGAATGGCTTTGATTTTTTTCCGGTTTAAGATTTTAATGGCCACTTTGTGCCCGGTCAGAACGTGCTCGGCGACTTTCACTTTCCCGAACGAGCCTATCCCGAGCGTTTTTCCTATTCTGTAGTTTGGGAGGTATATCTACGGAGAAGTGTTTACACGCGTGAGTCGTTCAAACTTTATTATAAATGCAAAGAAAACAACGAACGACGCGAGGGCAAACAATTATATTCAAGTGCGAGTAATTTGGGAAACAACAAACAGAAGCGTTAAAACCCGCGCAATACTACCACTAATAAACTAACAGTAAAAATAAAAACAATGAACCGTACCTCCGCGGTGCCTCCCCGATCGTCCTCTTTTCCTTCTCTCTCTGTCATGTTTATACCTCTCACTTCGTATAACGTCACGTGTATAAATCCCTCTTTCAGAGGCAGAGAAATTGGCGTCTTTCTTTGAAACGATTACACACGTGGCAGAGACGGATATTTTGTAGAGAGATATTTTGTAAAACCCTAAACAATCAAAAAAAAAAAGAAAGCCCTTCAAACAAAACGAGGGTTTAATAAGGAACGACCACCAGATTCTCTCTTTCTTCTCTCTTTTGGTGTAAGTGCAAACAAATTCTCTCAAGTCAAAAACCTTCATTCGAGCAGCACACGCTTTGCAGATATACACACACGCATCACATACTAATGGCGGGGCCGAATGCGGCGATGTTGCTGTCGAGCAAAGGAGGCGCATTTAATTCCGCGCAGTTTGTCGCGGGCAGCCGACGAAAAAGTAGTTCTTCGAGCAAAAAGAAGAGTTGCGCAAGAGCGGGATTTTTCTCGAAAGATGATGATTTCGAGAAGAGTGCGGATGCGCAATCATCATCATCATCATCATCTTTGGCCGGGAAAGCGGTCTCCGCGGTCGTGGCAGCCGCGATTTCCCTGAGCTCGGCGGGGCAAGCCGCCGCGCTGTCGTCTTCGCAAGTTCAGTTGGTGCGATTTTCTTTCTCGCGACAATGTGTATATTTCTCTTTCTTCTACTCGTCGAGAAGAAAGATCGGATCGTTTTCTCTCCGTTTTGGATATGATGATGGATTTCATCCGTAATCTCTAAACTGACGCGTAACTACTCCTTTTGCCGTTCTTTTTATTCCCAAAACACAGATGAGCGCGACCACGTCTTCGGAAATCGCGCAAGTTTCCGCCGGCGCGGGTACGATGACGGTCCCAGCTTCTTCAGCTGAGAAAGCCTCGGACTTCGCGGCGAAGAAAGCGCAGTTGGAAAAAGCGAAAGCGAGGAAACAAATGGAAATGGCGAAGAAAGCGTATAAAGCGGAGACGAAGTCTGCGGTGGTGTCGACGGCGAAGAAGTCCACGGCGGTGGTGTCGAAGACGACACCGGCGAAGACCGCGGCGGTTACGAAGACGACGACGACGACGCCAAAGGCGAAGGACGCGCAAGCCGAAGCGCAAAGAAGAGCGGCGGAAGCGCAGAGAAAGGCGGCGGAAAAAGCTCGAACGGAAAGTTCTTTGGCGCAAGCTTCCAAGGCGTCGCAGTTGCAAAAAGATAAGGACGCTAAAATTGAGGTTGAGAAGAGAGCGCAACAAGCCAAGGCGGACGCGGCGAAGAGAGAAGCGGCCATCAAGGCTAAAGCGGAAGAGACGAGGAGAGACGCCGAATACAGAGCCAAAGCGAACGCGGACTTGAAGAAACAAAGAGAAGCGGCGGTGGAAAGAGCGCAAAACTCGGAGAAGCAGCAAAGAGATGCGGCGATGAAGAGGAAAGCGGATGCCAACGCCAGGGAAGCTGCGGCGAGAAAGGCGGAATCGCTCCGCGCGTCAGATAAGGTCATATCCGACGCGGTGAAGCAATCCGAGGCGGCGAAGAAAGCCCTCGAGGCGAAGAACAGGGACACCGCAAAGGCAGCGGCCGAGGCGAAGAGACTCGCCGAAGCGAACATCAAGGCGGCCGAGGCGAAGAAAAAGGAGCAAGCCGCCGCCGCCGCCAAGGCTGAAAGAGAGCGATTAAGTACGGTCGCGAAGAACAAGGAAGTCGTGCAAAAGCAAATTAAAATGGTGGACAAGGCTGCGGAAACTAAAGCCAGAGAGTCGGCGCAACAAGCGGCGAAAGCCAAGGCGGAAGCGAAGAAAATTGCCGACGCGAACGTCAAGGCGGCGGAAGCGAAGAGAGCCGCCGAGGCCAAGAAAGCGCAACAAGCCCAGGCGGCTGCGCAGCAACAAGCGGCGAAATTGCAAGCTGAAAAGGAAGCTGGCGCGAGAGCGTTAGAGGCCAAGAAAGCTGAACAAGAGAGAGCACAAGCGCAACAAGCGGCTGCGAGACAGGCGGAGCAAGCCAAGGCGGCCCAAAAAGCGGCCGAGGCAAAGAGAGCCGCGGAAGCGAAGCAAGCGCAACAAGCGCAACAAGCCAAGGCTGAAAAGGAAGCTAACGCGAGAGCGTTAGAGGCCAAGAAAGCCGAGCAAGCGAGAGCGCAAGCGCAACAAGCCGCAAAGGCGAAGGCTGAAAAGGAAGCTAACGCGAGAGCGTTAGAGGCCAAGAAAGCCGAGCAAGTGCGCGCACAAGCCGCCGCGAAGAAAGCCGCGGAAGCGCCAAAGCCGGTGGTTGCGGCGCAAGCCGAGCAAAAACAATCAGCAGCGAAACCAGAACAACAACAAGTTGCCGCTCCGGTGGTGAACAAAGAGGCGGAAGCGAAGAAGGCACAGGCGGAAGCGAAAGCCAAGGCTGATCAACTCGCGCGCGCGAAGAAACAGCAAGAAGCATTAATCAAGAAGCAAAAGCAGCAAGAAATCGACCAATTGAACAAGAAACGCCAAGCCGAAGCGCAAGCGGCGAAGAAAGCGGAAACGCAAAGAAAGGCAGAAGCGGCCAAGAAGGACGCGGCTCGCAAGGCGGAACAAGCCAAGGCGCAGAAAGAAGCCGCCAAGGCGAAGGCGGACGCGGCCAAGAAGCAACAAATCGAAGCTGCCAAGGCCAAGGCGGAACAAGCCAAGAAAGCTGCGGAAGCGAAGAAGGCGGCGCGATCTCAAAAAGCTACCGCGCCGGTGAAAGCTGCCGCTCCGGTGGTCGTCCAAGCGGTGAAGCAAGAAGTTGCCGCTCCGGTGGTCAAGGCGGTCGAGACTGTGGTCGAAGCCCCGAAGCCGGCGCCGGCGCCAGCTGCCAAGAAAGTCCAAGCGGAAGCGAAGAAAGCCGCGGAAGCGAAAGCTTTAGCGGCGAAGAAAGCCGAAGCGGAAGCGAAGAAGGCTTCGGAGGCGAAAGCGGCCGCGGCCAAGAGAATTAAAGAAGAAGCGACGAGAAAAGCCCAAGCCGAAGCGCAGAAGAAAGCGCAAGCGGACGCTTTGGCAGCTAAGAAATCCGCCCAAGCCGCGAGAGAGGCCGAAACCAAAGCGCGCCAAGAAGCTGCGAGAATGAAGCTTGAAGCCTCGAAGAAGGCGGCGGCGGCTCAAAAAGCCGCCAAGGAAGCTGAGGTCAAACAAGCCGCCGCGTCCAAGAAGGCTGCTCCGGCGCCGGTAGTGGCGGCCAAGAAGGTGGTTGAGGCGCCGAAACCGGTCGAGAGCAAGACGACGCAAACGCCGAAAGAGAAACGCGAAGCCGCGGAGACGACGACAAAGAAAGCCACTCCGGCCGCCAAGGAGGTTGTCGCGAAGAAACCTGTCGATGTCGTCGTGAACTTTGAGCAAAAGTCTGCCACGAAAAAGCCAGCCGACGCCAAACCGGCCGCCGCCGTCAAAGCGACGACGACATCGCCGGCGCAAAAAGCCACCACTACCACTCCTGCTGGCGCGAAAGTTGCTACTCCGGAAGACGCAAAGAAAGCGAGAGAGAAGAAGCAAGCTGAACGAGCGAAAAAGCAAAAGAAATCTGCGCAAGAAGCTGCCAGGAAACGCGCCCAACGAGAAGCGAAGGCGAAAACTGTGACACCGTTTAAAGCGGTCATCGGCGACATCACCACCATCGCGTTGGCCACCACCATCGCCACCGTCCTCTTCGTCCCGAAAGTCAAGGAATCTTTGGCCGCCGGCGATACCGAAGCCGCCGCCGATGCCGTCTTTGACAAGATTGACTCCATCGAAAACCCGACGCAAAAGGTTGGCGCGGTCGGCTTAGCCGTCGCCGCCGATGCCTTCGCGCACTTGCCAGTCGCGAACATCCTCCTCCCAGCCGGTTTAGAAACTGTCGGTACGATTGCGTTCACGTTGTTGGCCACGAAATACTTGTTAGCCAAAGACGGTGACCTCGCGGAAGACTTCGACGAGCTCCTCTCCTCTGTTCCAGAGGATTCACCGAAGAACTTGAAAGACGTCGTCGATTTGGTCTCCCCGGCCGTGAAAGTTGGTTCTAAAATCGTCAAAGCTGCCGCGGAAACCGACGTCGAGGAAGTCGCCGACGAGCTCAAAGAAGCCGTCGAAGATTTACCGGAAACCGTCCAAAACATCGAGTCGCCGGTTGAAGAACTCGGCCCGACCGCGGCTATCCTCGGCGCATCCTACGTCACCAACAGAGTCGCGCACGCCTCCGTGCTTGCATTATCCCTCCCAAGATTGCTCGAACTCGCCGGCGCCGGCGTTTTGATCTACGCCTTGGGCAGATACGCCGACGACGAAAGCGATTTCACGTTGCGAGAAGACCTCGAAGATTTGAAGGAAGAAACGACGAGAATCGTCAAGAAAGCCACCGGGTTTGACGTCGACGGTGATGACAACTAATTATAAACAACAACAACGCGCAATTAAGTGGTCCAGAGATTTGACCACGAAAGAGAGGAGGATTAAGAGTTTATTTAATTACATTATTTACCAGGTACACGATATGATGAATACGAGTAAAAGCGATGAGAGAATTTCATACACACACACACACACACACACACACAGATTCGATGACTTTTGAACTCGTACACAAATAATAATAACACAAGACCTACATATCGCGCATCATCGCGCGCGTTTAGAGAGTAATACTAGTTTTGCTGCGTTCTAAAACCACCCCACCATCCTCCGCTTCTTCTTCTTCTTCATCTCTCTGTTGTTCTTTTCCTCTTCCCTTTTCTTCAGTTTTTCCAATTCTTCTTTCAACGCATCCATCTCCCCTCTCCGTTGTAAGAGCTGCCCGCTGAGCGAGACGCAGCAAAACGCCATGACGACGTTGGCGAGACCGTTTTTTTGAGTCAGAAATCGGGAGAAGATGGTGGTGGACATTTATTTTGTTGCGCGAGCAGCGACAAAAGAGATTACTTTTGTGAGGATTGAGATTTTTGTGTGAAATGGTGTAATTTGTTTCATGTGGCAGACTCCTGTTCTTTTTAAAATATTGTTTTATACACAAAGGTAGTTCAACGCTGAACTCTCTCTCTCTCTCTCTCTCTCTCTCTCAAATCATCAGTCTAAAAGAATAATACTAATACCAACGAAACGACGAGTGGCGGTAATCATCACGTTTTGGTGTTGTTGTTGAAGATTTTACTTCTTCTTCTTTTTATTATAAGTATTATCCAGCTCGACGGCGGCGTCTTCGTTGGCGTCGTCGGGGACGTTCGAACTGCTCTCTTTGAACACGAGCACCGGGAACAAGTCTTTGATGCCTTCTGTTTGAGTTTCGTACGAAAACGGGGAACCGATGGCGGCGTATCCTTGATCCCAGGTCGTCACGGAAGCGCACGTGTGGTTCATGGTGTCCATTGCCAATTGCAAACCGTTCGTTTCGGCGGATTCTTCGACCCAGGTTGCGCCTCTTTCGTCTCGGGTAAACATGTGGACTTTCTTCGCGGTTGGATCGCAGATGATGGCGGAGTAATAGTTTAAGGATAACGCGGCGCCGAAACTCGTGGAGGTTAACGTGGATCGACTCGGCGCGAGGATTTCTCCGCGATATTCCCACTGAATAGAACTAGATGTGGAACCGAAGCGTTCGATGGCGAAGGATTGGACGGCGCCGGCGTTGTTACCGCTCACGGACGCGCTCCCGCTGCCAATTATAGCGATGCCTTCGTGTAAAGAAACACTCGTGCCAAATAATTGGCCAGCTACAGCATTTTGACTCATTATGGTGGTTTCTTGTTCAACCCAATAACCAGATCCCTCGTTGAGTTCAACGAATGCGTAGACGTACACCGTGCCGCTTTGCGTAGATCCAGAATACCCTTGCGGCGAGCCGACGAGTAAAGTATCTCCGTCAAACGAGAGCGAAGTACCAAATCTTTGGCCTGCTTTTGGATCCGGTGGAATAAGCGTAGCCACTAAGGTGACAGAGGTAGAAGAGACTGACTCCAGTCTGTAAACGTACACAACTCCGGATTTAACGTTGTTTATCAGTTTCTCAGGCGCGCCGACGAGGAGGTAACCGCCATACGCCGCCACGCTTCTACCAAACTCCGCGTCTGCCGAATCTCCATCCACCGTCGTCAAATATTGATAGACGAACAATTTCTCTGCTTCCGAGGTGGATAACGCGTTGCACTCTTCCCACCGTTGCGCGGGATCGGTGGTATAACACCAAATTCCTCCGGACCAGTCGTCCGGATTCCTACAATAATTGTGGTTGCCCTCGCCGTCGAGCGTCTCTTCCGAATCCCAATCGACGTCTCCTCTTTTCACGTGAGGCAAATCCACGCTCCAGGCTTGGCACGTGCGTCCACTCACCGTTTTCGTTTGGCACCCGACGTACCCGTCCTCGTTCGTCCCGGAAAGACTTTCGTCGCACCCGGTCTTCGCGTACACCCAAACCTGCCCGTACGCCGGCTGTGTCGACCCGCCCGGTTTCGCTTTCGCCGCGCCAATTGCTGCGTATTCCCAATTATCTCGATCTGAGACGGCCAAACCTGATCCAAACTGTGAATTCACGTTATCTTTGTAGCCCGGATTGACCGTCGTCATTCGCCACGTCTGGTCTTTCAACTTATACGCCTCGTAATCGCAGAGTTCTCCCATATATTCCAAATACACGTCGTTTCCGTACTCGTGACTCGCCTCTTTGCACGTGCACTCCCCGTATTTCTCCGTCTCCAAATCGTACGCTTGATACCGCGTCCCGTACACGTCGCACACTTTCTCGATCCCGTTTCTCTCCGCGACCACTTTCACGCCTTCGTACGCGCGTTCGTTTCCTTCTTTCAACGTCTTCATCTTCTCCGAAACTTTCCCGTTTAAACTTTTTATGTACACGTCGCCGGTGAACTCCACGTCGTGCGAGTTTACGTATAATTCGGTGTTCCCGTCTTTCAGAGGGGAGAGAATGGCAACCGTTTCGTTCTTGAATCTCGCCACTGGATATTTTCCTTGAACTTCTTTCCCGAAGAACGTCATCAACACGATCAGGCAGAAGAAAAACATCTCGCTCCTCTTCTTCTCTCGGGGTGTTTTGCTTCTCTTTCTTCTCCGAGAAGAGGTCGAAGTTAAAGAAGAGACCGAGGACGAATTTTGTCGACCAAAACCGTCGACGAGTCCGATCCGATTCTTCGCACGACTCGCAACAGAAAAGCGTGTTGTTCTTCTTCTTCTTCTCGACGCGGACGCGTCCGTCTCGTCGTTAAAACGCTCCTCGCGACTCAATTTGCTCGCGTTCTTTTCGACCAAATCCTCCTTTGCATTCATCTCTTCCGTTAATAAAGTCTCTCTCGCTTTCTTTCTTTCAATCGATACAAAAGCGTAAACAGTAAAAACTCGCCAGAGATTTGAATCGATGTGAAAACCTTCAAACTCTCTTTTTCTCCCTATAATAAATTCGCTCTCTGTCAACGAAAAAGAGGAACTTCAAGAGACAACGCGCGACGAGAGAGAGAAGAACTTTAAAAACACCACCCCAACAACTGACACAGACAGAGACACTTAGAGTCAGAGCGTTACAGAGAACAGAAGAAACTTCTCTTTCTTTTCTCTCTCGTCTCTCGATTCTCTCTCTCTCTTCTATAATTATTATACTCCTCTCTCTTGCTTATTTTTTTTTTAGGACAGCTTTTGTCTACTTTTTGCCAAATTTTTTTGAGGGAGACTCTAGTTTAGGGTTTTAAATTTTTTCGAGAGTTTCTCTCTTTTCTTTCTTTTCTTTCTTGGGTTGATGCTCACAATGGATTGATGCGTGCGCGCTGTTTTTTGTTGCGGAAAGAACAGAGAGAATATAAAGAGTGTACGAGAGAGACGCGCGAAAGAAGAGAGAGGCTTTTCTGATGCGATGAGAGAGCAACGGTTGCTTCTTTTTCTTCTTTTTACTCACTTTGACGATTGCGAGAATACTACCGAGTTGGGAGGATTTTAGTAATGGAAGAACAAATCATATGAAGGAATCGAGCGAGAAACTTCCAGAGTTGAAACAACTCTTCCTCGAAGAAGAAGGAGAGGAAAGAAGACGGTCGAGAACGTTCGGCCGAGCGGATTTTAACGACCGCGCGCGGTTTCCAGACCACGCGAAATATATCCATCCGTACCACGTCAGAGTTACCGAAATACGAGAGGACGTGTACGAGGTGGAAGTGTTGAAAGAGAAACTTTGCGTGTGGGTGTTTTCCCCACTCGAAGAGAGGGAAAAGGAAGACTTTGAAGACATCCAAGGCGTTTGGCAGAAAATCGAACGTGAAGAAAGGGCGGTGGTCGTGGACCACAACTTTACACGCAACGGGATCGTGTTTTCGTTTTTCGCCCCGAGATATTGCCCAGACGACGCGAAGGTGTTTCGGAACAGGTTTAAGTTGGGCGAATGTATCGGCGCGTGGAGAGTGAGCAGCAGTCGTTCGTCTCAAAGAAAAGAAGGACGACGAGGACAAAAACAGACGTGCTTGGTGCTCACGGGCACGTCCGGGAGTGGGAAATCGACTATTGCGAAAGGATTGACCGAGAAGAAGTGGACCGTGGTGAATCAAGACACGATCGGGTCGTACTGCGAGCGAGAGTGTTTTCGAAAGAAAGCGGACCAGTGCGTGATGAAAGCGAAGCACGGGCTCATGCTCGGTCGACACGTGGTTATCGATCGAACGAATATGAGTGCAGAGCAAAGGAAGAAGTTTGTGGACGCGGTGGAATACGTCCGGGTGAATAATAATAGTGAAAGTGATGTTGATATTCAAATCGTTTCTTTGTATTTGGATTTAGACGTCTCGGTGACGACTTCGAGAGTCGCGCGGAGAAAAAACCACGAAGGAAGAGTCGAAGGCCGAGAAGGCGTGGAGATTGTGCACAAGCAATTATACAGTCGAGACAGCTCGACGCCGCACAAATCAGAAGGTTTTGATGTGTGTTTTCGATGCAAAACGCCGGCGGAAGTTGAAGTGGCAGTCGGTAAGATTAAAGCGATGACTGGTCACGATTTGCCGCCGTTCCCGACGAAATGGGACGGGACGCAAAAGCCGCCGGCGAACGCGTTTCTTGAAGACGACGACGACGACACACGCAAGAAAACAAAACACACGGGATTCTTTCTGGACGGATTACTCCAGAAACAACGCGACCCTCAACGATTTTGTTCGAAAGAGGAACTTTTGACGATAAACGACGCCTGTTTCGCAATCAAAGACAAATTTCCGAAAGCGAAGTTTCACGCGTTGGTGTTGCCGAGAAGTCCAAAGTTCAAACACCCGTTTGATTTATTCAAAGAAGAAGGCGGAGAATTTGGTGGGAGTAACAACGACGAGCGAAAGTTCGTTTGGGATCGAATGCTACGCGTCGCGCTCGATATCGTCAAAGATCAACTGCAAAATCTTCCACCGGGAACGAAATTCCGCGTCGGATTCCACCTGAAACCGAGCATGGAACCCGCGCACCTACACGTCATCAGTCAAGATTTCGTTTCGGAAAAGTTAACGACCAAACAGCATTGGCACACTTTTACGAACGACGACTTTTTTATCGATTTCTTCAAAGCGATGACGATGACCAGACGATGGGACGATTCCAGGTCTGAACAGATTGTGAAATCGAACGACTTGCGATGCCACAAGTGTAATTCGTCGTGCGCGAATATGCCGCAGTTGAAGCGCCACATCTTTGAGTGTGTCGCGCCTCAAAAAACGGGATACACTCACGACGAACTGGTCAGACTGTCGCTGCAACATCATCAACAACAACAACAAATACAACAACCAACGGGTCACGCGTTGCTTTCGTTGATGTTCGGAGGCGGGGAACAACAACAACCGCGAGGCAACGACAACAAAGACGACATGGATATTTGAGAGACACGGTAACATAGAGATAGAAATATAGAGTATATATAGAGAGAGACAAAAATTAAACGCACATATAAAGATTTACTCACGGTGATGAAAATTTACAAGATTTGAGCGACGTAATACGCGATACCGGCCAAACCAACAACCGTCGCCGCCGTCGTCACCAACGGCGTGCTCAACCCGCCACCAACAGCTCTCCCTGTTTCCGGATCGTACTTCGCGAACCTGCTTCTCGGTGCCGAGCATTGTGGGCACGAGTACTCCTTATCCTGATCCGCGAACGGCGTCGGCAACGCGTACACGAAACCGCAATCGACGCAAATGTGCGACGCTCGTTCCGCTTGCGCCGCGCTCATTTTCCTCCCAAACTTTGGCGGTGCTGGCCTTTTCGGTAACCTTTTCACGTCGAACTCCTTTTCGCCCGGCCCTCTTACCACGATAAAATCCACCGTGTTCGGACACGCGTTTATCGCGCTTCTCGAAAATCCAAGCTGATCTGCCGGCCATAACTCGTCCCCGAAAAAGGACGAGTGATACATGACGACGTCGCCGGATTTTAACCCCGCTTTCGCGCCGTTCCCGGCGACTCTGTCGATGCACACGCCCGGGATTCCTCCGCCTCTGGCTTTTAACGTCACGCCGAGTGGTTTGTCCACGGAGATTAACACTTCGCCTTGTACCGCTTTAACGAGTTGATGGTGTCGTCTGTTCATTTTGTTCCGCTTCGTCATCATCTTGGAGGAAGAAGAAGAAAAGCATCCATTCCTCTTCGTCGTCGTCGTCTTCTCCCCGCGATAAAATTGGGACGACGACGCCCTGTGCGTTATAGTCGTCGTGGCTGAGACTACGCTTTGCATCTTTTGTGTGTTATAAGTAGTGAGAGTGAGAGTGAGAGTGAGAGAGAGTGCGCGCGAAGTTTTTCGTTGTGAGGAAAATCAGAAGTATAGATAAAGTTCCGCGCAATGTGGGACTGATGACGAGAGACAAAGTCAGATATGGCATGTGCTGTGCCCTTTTGACTCCTGTGGCAGAGAGAAAAAGAGAGAAAAAGAGAGAAAAAGAGTGAAAAAGAGCGAAAGAGAGCAGACAAAAGAGAGAAAATCTCAAATTCTTTCGTGTTTTTTTCGTCAGAGTTTTTTGTTCTTTCTCGTCTCTCTCTCTCTGCGCTCTCTCTGACGCTTTACGCAAAGAACAGACACCGTAGAAAGGTCGAGAAGAAGAAGAGGTCAACAAAATACGGTCGTCGAAGTAGTTTCTCTCAGCAGCGGCGAGATTTATGATTCAAACGCGCAGAATCGGTTTAGGATGGCTCCCCGGCGCCTCGATCGGCGTTCTGAGCGGGTTTTTCATTTTCAACGAACCGTTGAGAGAATTTCACGCCGTGCAAGAAAAGAAGAATACGAATAAGAGCAAAACCATCGACAGCAACAACAACAACAACAACAACGAGAAGAGCAGCAGCAACAGCGAGTAGTAGTGGTGGTAGTAGTAATAGTAGTAGTAATAATAGTGGTAGATTGGTAGCAGTAGTAATATATAATGAACACTTCGAAATCTTATTTCTGATGATGGCGTTGTCGCTTTTTGTTGCGAGGACTCTCGCGCCTCGGCGAAGTAGTAGTAGTAGTGGTAGTATTCTTCATCGGGGGCGACTTTCTTTTCTTCTTCTCCGCTTTTAGCGTTAACGGCGTGCTATTGTTGTCGTCGCTTTTTCCTCCTCCTTCTTCGCCTTCGCCGACGACGCCACCACCACCATCGCTTTCCGCTGGATGAATCGGTTTCTCGTCCACGCTGCCTTCTAAATCGAGCTCGGAAACGTCCGTCGCTTCGCCTTCGCCTTCGCGCATGCTCAACGTGTCGCGCATATCCGCGGTGTCTCCAGAAATAGCAGAGGTTGTCCGCGGAGGCGAAGGTGGTGGACTGTACCGACCGCGACGACGACCGGCGCCCATGGTGCCGCCGTCGTCTATGGTGGTTGGAAAACGAACCGTTTTCGGTTTCTTCTTTTGCGAAGAGTTGTTGTTGGCGCCGGTTAAAATGGTAGATCCAGAGATGTTGTTGTAATTTGTTCTCGGCCCGGATGGATTCGTGGCGCCGGGCGGTTGTGGCGTCGCCAGCGTCATCGACGCATCTCCACCGCGCGGTGCCACACCCTCCTCTTTCGATTTCTTGTGGTCCGCGGCACTCGTTTTCAAAGCTCCCGGCATCCACGGCGTTTGATGCTTGTTCACGTCCGATAGCGTCACGTCGGTTTTCGTATGAAAATCGGGCATTATATCGTTCGAGGGACGGCTATTTATCAGTAAATATTTCGTTTTTTCATCGTTTTGAAGAGAATCTTCGGAATCGCGTCGTGTCATGACACCGTCGTTGTTGTCGCTCGTCGACGGGGGAGGCGTCGCTTCTTTTCGCGCCGAGGTATCGCTCTCTTTCGCTTTACGCGCCGCTATCCGAGCGGCTACATTCGCCGCGGCATCTTCGACTGATTTTGCAGCAACATCCGTCGACGCTGGTGTTGCGGCGGCGGCGGTAGAACTTGGCGTAAGTCCAGCATTCTTCGTAACGGCAGTAGCCGCTGGATTTTGTTGCACGGTTGGAAATCCCAACACGTTGACCCATGGTCCTTCGTCCCTTGCCGCTTTCGTTTCCGCCCACATTTCTTTGATGACTTCTTCCAACCATTCGCAACACTCGTGCAAATCACCGCTCAAAACAACTTTAGAATATTTTCGGGCTTCGGCGACGGTTTCTGGATTTTCAGAGACCAAAAATACCGATCTGCACGTAGCGCCATGGCGAGAAGCGAGCTTCACTGCGTCTCGAACCTCCTGCGGAGGAAACTGAATGGGTTGATGCGACGCCTCTTCCCAATCGATGCCTAAAACTCTCGCGCCTCGACCAGCTCTATCACCAGTCGCTTTGTGTGCGTGTAAGAGCTTAAGACAATTTTCGATTCTCCACGCTTTATCCGGATCTGTTCGCGCGACTTGCATTTTCTGTAGCATCAATTTCTGAACCGTGTCGTTGTTTAACTTGATTGCCCACGGCCACGGCGGGTTTTCTCGAGCCCCTTCTTGGTTGTAATGCAAAATACCTTTCGCTGCAGACGCAGCAGCAGAAGCTGCCGCGGCTTGGCCCAATAGTTTCACAAGCTTTTGAACAATCTCTTCGCCCATGGCTAACGTCGTATCGTCGACGACTAAAATGACGCCTTCTGGAAAGACTTCCGCGGTTTCAATTCTCGGGTCTAATAACCGTTCGTTTTCGATGCACAACTCCAAGTGACGCAAACCGAGCGCAAAACGTGCTCGGCGGGAACGCAAAAAGTCTCGGATTTCCAGCTGCGTGAAATCTTTCGCGTGTAAGAGTTGCAAGAACGGAGGATGGACGACGATTAAATCGAGCCCTTTTTCCGCCATGTCGTTCTTGTCGTGCGTCAAGAGCACGTGAATGGCACCTAAACTTTCCATCTTTTGCAACAAGAACTTCACGTGCGGATGATCCATCTCGAATCCAAGCAGCGCGAAGCGTGCGCCTTGAATTGGAATCTTGCGAACTCGAGTCACGTTGACAGAAGTTTGCGGTACTAACGAATTTCTATTCGCCGCATCCAACGCCGCCAGTGCTCTTCCTTGCGACGACGGCGATATATCGTCTTCAGTCGCGTCCGAAGAAGACGGTGAGCTCGCCGGGGATGGCGTACTTCGATGTTGCGGTGATGATGGTTCGCGTCGCATTTTATGCAGATGAGACCTCGTCTGTTGCGTTTGTTCGTTTGCGGGAATAGAGAGCGAGGCGTTGTTGTCGTCAACCGCGCTAACGTCGTCCTTGTTTTTAGCATCTTCGGATGGATTTGAAATTCCAGACGTTAGTTCTGTCTCTTCGTCTGATGCGATATTACTTCGAGGTCGGTTTGCGTTCACGTTTTCAAACAAGTTCGCGTCTTCATCGACCACGGCTCCTGAAATGTTTGAACCGCCGGCGTTTGCGCCTTCGGAACCTTCATCTCTTTCTATACTATCTGGATCTGTTTCGCGACTTCCGGCGGAAGTTCCAAATCCTCTGGAGTCGTTATCGGTGTCGTATTCACCATCTGAAACGACGTTGTGCATGTTCATCGCCCGCGCGACAACCGTAGGTCGTCGCTGATGTTGTTGTTGCGAGCGCGGATCCGCGTTGGTCAATCCGCCAGCTGTTAACGGCGTCGATAAATACGCATTTGCCCCTGCGGTATCCATACCACCTCCACCACTTCCCGCACCAGAGTGCGACGTTCGCCTCCTGTGCAATGGTTCTCTTTCAGAAGTTGCGCCTTGTGTGATCCCTCCGGCGCCGCCGGCTACCGCGCCGGTTTCTTTCGAGTAATTTCCGAGCTGCGACGCCGTCCAACCTTTCAAAATACCCCGCGCCGGTCGAGAATCCGGTGCTGGCACATTAGCAATCGGTTGAGGCGCCGGTAAAGGCTCGACAGTTTGAATAATAACCCATAGCGGTTCGATTGTCGGAAAATTCGTATTACTGCTCGTATAATTTGTCGACGTCGTGTTCACGTTGGCGTTTGCGGCATCCGCGAGAAACCGTTCGCGAGCGATGCCCGGCATTCGTCTCTGTTGTCGTTCCGATGCATTCGCGGGATCATATCCACCCGCGGCGTTGGCTGGTGCTTGTTGTAAATCTCGTTCTTTTGCGACGGCTTCGTACGCTAAATCCGGAAGTTGTTCTTGAGAAACAATATACGCGACATATCCTTCCGGTAGCTCTACTTTCGCTGCTACGCCTACTGCGGTTTGCGACACTTCCACCATGGACGGCGTTCTCTGCAGCTCTCCACTCCCAGATGTTGTCGTTCCGGTGGTATTCTCTGCGGCTGTCGCTGCAGCAGCCTCTGCCGTCGCTCGCTGTTGCTGCTCTCGGACGCTCGTCGATAATGGCGATAAAACAACCTCTGCTCCAGGTTCTCGTTCGTTGCCGTGACTATGACTTGAATTCAACGAACTTCGATCGTTAAACGATTGCGTCGACGCGGTTATTCGTTCCCGCAACAAGCCGCTACCTCTACCGCCGCCACCACTACCACCAGCGCTACTATTACCAGGTCCGTGATGTCCACCCGTACTCGCCGGTATTGTCACGTCGTTGTTGTTGTTGTTATTATTATCTCTATTATTATTATTATTATTATTCGAAACCGTCGGCGTCCCAGCGCCGCCCACGTTCGCAGTCTCCGCTACATCTTCCGGCATCTCCTCTCTTCTCGCCTTCAAACTTTGTGCCAACTTCAAAAACGCCTCTTGCGACCTTTCGCTACCGGGATACAAACACAACAACGCGACCGGATCCCAAACGATTGGAAACTCGGCGTCTAAACTCGTCACCCGTTTCGCCCTCAAAATATCCGGTAAAACGTTCCCGGCCGCGTGCGCTCTCGCAACGCCTTCACCTGCCGCCGTCCCTGGGATTCGAAAACCCATCGGTGGTGCTCGAGCAATCAACTCGGTCGCGTTGTTGAACAGCGGCTGTTCCGACGCGTTATCGTTGTTGTTAGTATCTCTGTCCCTATTGCTAAGAGTATCGCGCGCGACGCCCGTATCTTCTGAATGCTCTCTGTTCGTGTTCTCGTTATCATTCTCTCCTCTGTTGTTGTTGTTGTTGTCGGTGTTGTTGTTCGCATTCTCGTTATGATGGTGATCTTCAAACGACCCTTGACTCATGTTACTCGTCTGACTGGCTTCTCTCGTCGCGTTCACATTCGTATTCGTATTCACGACGTCCCCGCCTCTCTCGCCGCTGTTCGTGTTCGTATTCTCAACCGAGGTTTCATCCTGCTGCTGTTCTCGCTCTCGCTCTCGCTCCCGTTGTTTCCTCATCAGCCGCAACTGCCTCTCTTTACTCGTCATCCCGCCGCTCGTCGTCTGTTGTTCTCCTCCTCTCGTCTGCTTTTCCGAAATGTTGCTCAAAATCTGCGTCGCGTCCGACCCGGTTTCGTTATCGTTCGTCTCTTCGTCGTTATTCAAGCTGACGTTCCCGTCGGACACGCCCGAGTCCGCTCTCAGCGCGTTCGACGTCGTCGGTCCTTCGTCGTCGAACATGTCGTCCATGTTCTGGTAACTCATAAACTCGCGTCCGAGGGAGAAAAAACCTCTCCAGACGATTTGTAAATGCGCCCCGGGGGTGATGATGGACGTTTGCGAACGCCTCAGCCAGTTCGGGGAAAGCGTGTCGGAGGAATGAATCATCGGGAGAGAAGAGGTGTTGGTGTTGTTACTGTTCGCGTTCGTGTTTCTGTTGGTGACGTTGATGCGATGGTGAAGATGGTGATGCTCGTGATGATGATGATTGGACATGATGAGAAACCCGAGAACGAGATCAGACACGAGAATAAATACGCGCTCACGTGAAACCTTTTCGTTGCGTATCTCCCTCTCTCTCGTCTCGAAGTGTTCTCAGATGCTCTCTCTTCTGTAATAAGTGTCACAGAAAGAGAGAAAGAGAGAGAGAGAAATGAGAGGTCTAATGTGTGAAGGTGTTGAAAGTGGGAGTTTTCAGATGGATTTTATAAGGAAAGCGAGACGAGCGGACGACGACATCTCTTCTTCTACTACTACTTCTGTGTTTGATCGTCGTTTTACAACAAAAACATGTGAAGGTGCTAACATGGCGAATCATCTGTGCTACCCCGGCGCGCGATACCGGTATACGCTCGTACTTCTCGATTTTTACGTTTTACACGGCGTGTAGCGAAAGGTTTGAAACTCGCGCCTCGCGTGTTCTTCGCGCAACCGTTTGGTTTCTTCCTCAAAATCGTCGTCGTCCTCGATGGGTGCGTAATCGTCGTTTTCTTCTTCTTCGCGAAATGGTCGCGGTGCGCTGTCAGGGCACCACCACGTTTTTGGCATCGCGCCGACGTAGGCTTTGGCGAAGAGTTTGCTTTGCGCTCGCAAACCGAATTTGATGTGGGACAACGCGACGAGGATCGGGGATTTGCGAGTGCCCAGGTTGTTCGGGAGCAAACGTTCGAGCTTATCCGCCGGTTTGCGAGGTTTGATGGTGCACGCGTGGTAAGAGGTGGATGTTATCGCGGCTTTGTTCGAGAGCTGTTCGTCTTTGGCGTCCAAGTTGTGTTGGCAGATGTTCGCGAGGAGTTCGTCCCAGAACGGTTGTTCGACTAAGCCGTCTTCGACAGCGTATTGGAGTTGGTCGAGCGCGTCGAAGCCTCCAGAGATGGAAGCAGCCGCGAGCTCGACGCCGACGTTCGGACCGAGAACGGTGTGTTTGCTTTTACCGTCTCCATCTTTTTCTCCTCCTTGTTCGTCTTTCAGTCGAACTTTTTTTGGCAACACGTCCACTTGCAACGTGTAGCCCATGGTCGTTCGATCGAGCGCGTATAAACCAATTCTCTCAAACTCTTCTAAATCGCCCGGCCAATTCGCGGCGGCGAGAAAGTCGGACATGTCTTCGATTATGGACGGTAGCTCGTCTTCGTTTATTCTTTCTTCTTCCTCTTCTTCTTCTATTTCTTTTTCTTCTATTTCTTCTGCGTCAAAAAGTCTCGGTCGAAATACAAACGCCAACCGAATGGCTTGTATCCCAACCTTCTCGCTCGTCCCTCCTTCGGTTAACCTCGAATGCATCACCGCCACGAGCCACGTCGTCGCGCGCCACGTGTCCCTGCTATACTTTCCCGTCGTCTCTTTATCCGTCGCTAATTTAATCACATCTCTGACATTTTGCTCGTGTTCGGCGCTAAACCCGTTGAGCATCCCGGTCGCTTCTAAGTAATCTTTCAACGCGTCCACGGCTTCGTCATCTCTCCCGTACTCAAGCACCGAATGTTCTAAAAACGACGCCCCTACAGGACTGACTCGATTGTTATCCTCCATGTCGTGCTCCAACCACGTGTGCGTCCAATACTCGTGCCCTCCGTTCAACCGCTCTCTCTCCGTCCCGCGTACGCTCTTCTCGTGTAACACTTTCAACCAATTCTGAATGCGAGGGTATATCTTCGACCGCTCTAAGCCCATGCATTCGCTCTTCTCTCCTTTTTTCTCGTAATCGCACTCCGCTAACTTTTTCATCACCCCATTCTTATATAATCCAAAATGGAACAGCTTCAAAGACGGATCGATGTTCCGCGCTTTGGGCATTTTATTAAACTCCAGAAGCATCATCCCGTTGGAATAGTCGTCGATGAGTTCCCAACTCAAACTGTTCGTGAATATTTCCGCGCCTTCCCACGTTTTGTTCTCAAACACCGCGTGTCGAGGGAGTAATCGTCGGATGTAATTCGACGTCCACTGTAACGTGCGCGTGTTTGAAAAACCCTCGAACACGCAGCGAGAGGAATGTATATCTGACGTCGAATTGGAAAAAGTGGCGAACACTTCGTTTCGCAGACCGGATTCGCGACGTGCTTCCTTCTCCTCCTCCGACGTTCTCGTTTTTACTCCGAAAACAAAAGCGCTCGACGAGAACGCGCGCACATACATAAACAGCATAAACAGTGCGCGGGGTCGTTTTTGTGCGTCGCCTCTTTTCCGCATCCTCGTGAGTGGTACCAACGACAACAGAGGAGAATATAATGGAAAAATATCTTCTCTTTTTCCCGAGAGCGCAGATGTGTCTTCACTTCTTTACCGCTTTAAACGCCTTTCGCGAGAGCGCGCTGCTCTCGTAAAAAGAACGACACGGACGCAAAACATGGACGCGGAGGATCAGGGGGACGTAAAAAGCGAGCTCTTTTGCGCGCACGTGGCCTTCTTCTCGTCCGCGTGCGACAAAAACACCAATCACGCGTCCAAGAAGAACGAGAGGAAGAATCGAATCGAAACGAGGCGTTTTGACGCTTCGGCGAACGTGCTCGTGTTGCGCGTGACGAAGGAAACGGAGGAAAGAGACGGGGAGTTGACCTTGATGTTTCCGGAAGACTACCCGAAGTCGGAAGTGATGGCCATCGGGGACGGAAACGCGATCGACGAAACTGAGTTGAACGAAAAGTTAGAGGACGAAAGTGGGAGGTACGCGAATAAGACTTTGTTCGAGGTCTTGCGATTGGTCGGGACGACATTTTTTGAAGGGAAAGAGCTGAAGCGCATCGAGCGAACGGTTAGAGACTCGGAGAGGATGGCGATTGAAGCGGATGGGGGATTAGGGAACGAGGACGAAGAGGAGGACGATTTGTGCGGTGGCGACGCGATGGACGTGTGCGGCGGCGCGAGGAGCGAGGAAAGAACGGTGAAATTGACCAGGATGCTTTTGCAAGCGAAGCAGAGGTGTAAAATGAACGAAGAGAGGAGGATGCAGGAGAAAGAGGCGACGACGACGACGACGACGGGAATGACGTGTGCGGGGATGAGTAATAATAATAACACGAACGAACAACAACAAAATAAGGGGGGTTCTTTCGTAGACTCCGCGGATTTGAAACGAGCGGCGAGGGAACAGATTTTCTCCAGCAACGTCGCCTTTGAAAGGTTGTTGAAAGAGTTCGAAGATTTGCACAGATTTAACGGCGCGAATAAGTTCAGAAAGTACATCGCTGTCGAATCCAACAACGACTCCGTGTACACTTGGGACGTGAAGTTTATGAATTTTGAAAACGGGGACATCGCGAGCGATTTGGCAAAGGTCAAGAAAAAATTCGGCTACGAATTCGTCCAAGTCCGAGTCGAATTGAAAGAGGATTTGCACCCGTTTTATCCTCCGAAAATGACTATCGTCCGTCCAAGATTAGAAGGCATAGTCGCCTTGGCATCGTGCTTGCATCCTAAGTTTCGACTGAAGAATTGGCAACCCATGACGTCCATGACGGACGTTTTGCTCACCGCGAGAACGTTCCTGGAACGTTTCGCGAGAGTTGACGTCACCTGCCCGGCGAACAACAAACGCGCGTACTTAAACGGTGCGTACGACGATCGCGCGAGTAAATTAGATTTGGCCTTGTGTGCGTTAACCTGCTCTGGAGAAACGCCGTTGATTCCGCGAGCGTTCGAAGAGCTGTACGAGAAAGAACGAGAGATTGAAGAAGAAATTAGGGGATTTCAAATCAGTTCTTCATCCCCTAGTACGACGCTCCAAGCACCGATGACGTCGACGAAGAACGGCAACGCGAAAAAAAATCTCGACAAAGAGATGGAAGTGTTAAACGCGAAATTGGTAAAACAGCGAGACCAGGAAAACAAACCGAAATTGAGAGGGTTCCACAGCGGCGTTGGGTATAGCTCCGCGTCTGGCACGAACGAAAAAGGGTCGCGCAATCTTTGGGACTCCAAAGACGCGAAGCAAGCGCAGTTGGCGCAGGATAAGATGAGCAGCGATTTGGTCGATTTCGCCAAGGTGGCATTGGCAGATATTTCGCACTTCCTCGTCGGACAGCAGCCGCAGATGGATCATGACGACGACGACGACGACGACGACGAAGAGGAGGAACTCGCCGAGGAGTGCGCGCGAATGACTCGCGTGTTTGAAAACGCATCCTTGGCGTATTTCTTAGCGCGCGAACTCAAAATTTGCGATTTCAACAACATGGCCGATCGCGCCGAGTATTACACCTCATTGCTCGAGTGTGTTCTCGTGTTTCACGAAACGCTCGTACCGACGTTAAAAGAAAACTTGCGCGCAGCGTTCGAGAAGTACGATAACATGCGCGACATCGTCCAACAGGCGAAAACCTTTTTGCACGTCACGGAAGCGGCCAATGCAGTCGAGGAGGACAAGTACGAAGAAAGAGAGCAAGAGGAAATTGTATTAGAAAATTTGGCAAAGTTGATCGTTCGAGTTGGAACGGCGATCGAAGCGAACGCAATCGTTGACTTAACAAAAGATGACGACGCGATGACGACGACGAGAGGAACCAATAAGCGAAAGAAAATCGCTGCCCCGGAGTCGCGCGAGAAAAATCTAGAAAAAACCTATTGCTACGCGCTCAGTCGCCCGGGCTTTCAGTTCGACAACTTCGTGCTCGCTGATTCGAGTCACTACAAAGATAAACTCCTCAAACAAGCGACGAAACCGAACGCGCACGCCATAGCGCGCGCCGTCGCGGGTATTTCCGGGTCTCTTCCTCTCTCCGTCTCCTCCTCGGCGTTTGTTCGCGTGGACGAAAACCAGTCGCAATTATGGTCTATTTTAATCACCGGCCCAGAAGATACGCCTTACGATTCCGGCGCGTTCATTTTCGATGTCATGCTCACCTCAGACTTTCCGAACAAACCGCCTTTGGTGAATCTGAAAACGACCGGCGGCGGTCGCGTCCGGTTCAACCCAAACCTATACAACGACGGTAAAGTGTGCTTATCGTTACTCGGCACTTGGTCCGGCGGCGAAGGCGAAGGGTGGAACGCGCAACACTCGACTATGCTGCAAGTTATCGTGAGCATCCAGTCGCTGATCTTTGTCGCCGACCCGTGCTTTAACGAACCGGGCTGGGAGAAAGACCGAGGCACCGACGTCGGCGATAAGAAAGATTTTGAATACAGCGCTGTGATCAAAACCACCACTTTAGAGTGGGCAATCTTAGACCACGTGAAACGCTTGAATCGGAAAAAAAACAACGCCGCCGCCAAAGATGGTCCATTCGACGAAGTCTTACGCGCGCACTTCTTAAACAAACGCGACCACATCATCACTACTTTGAGATCCAAATGGGAAAGAGAAGCCAATGAAAACGAAAACTCGCCGGCGGGCCACTTGGAAAAAGTAAAGGCTAAGTTTACGGAAGTCGCCGAGGAGTTGTCCGCGTTGAAGGAACAGTGAAAACAGAAACGATAAAAAAACGCGACGAGAGAAGACGACAAAATCGGAAAACGAAAGCTTAGTGTGAACAAAATCGTCATCATCTCGTCGTCGTTATCATCATCATCATCATCATCATCATCGTTGTAATATGATACATCGCGCGCAGAGCACGCGCGCACACGAAAATTCAAAATACCAGTCGTATCTTCATAAAAAAACACGCACATCATCAAACGAATCAAACACCCAAGAAGAAGAAGAAGAAGAAGACAAGGAAGAAGTTCTTCATTCGCGCATCGAGAGCGAGCAAGAGAGAGCTTCAGAGAGTTGATGTCAACCGCGTCGCCTTCTCCGCCGATCTATCGCGCGCGGTATCGCGCGACGAATGTGGTGCACTACGGAGAAAGCGCTTTGTCTTCTTCATCCGATGATGACGACGAGAAGGACGACGACGTCGGCGACGAAGACGTCCCGTGGCGAACGAGAGGACGGGAGGACGAGAAGCGGGAGAACAAGAAGCAAAACGCGAAAAAAAAGAAGCGCACGTTGCAAAAGAAATCCGCGAAGGAGTTTGAAACGATGCTTTTGCAATCGGCGGAGAAAGAAGGTGGACGTTTGGGACCGTCAGAGAGGGAAAAAATGAAAAGGAAACGAGAAAAAGAGGAAAAACAAAAGATGCTTTTGAAATATGCAAAATCGAATACGAATGGGCGCGGTGGCAACGGCGGTGGTGGCAACGGTTCGGTACAGGCGTTTGATGAGGAGGAGAATTCGGACGACGACGATGAAGAGTACGACGCGGCGACGCGCGTCTCGGCGAGAGAAAGCCGAAAGCGTACTAAGACGGGGAAGAGCGACGTGCGCGGGAAGAAAGGGAAGAAGTGGCAAGAGGATTCTTCGGATTCGGAACCGATGGCGGCGATAAAACGCGTGAAGGAAGTTCCGCAGAGGAGTCCTCCGAGGTACGCGAGAAGGAAAGCGGCGCCGGCGGTGTTTAAAGATATCAGCTCGGACGACGAGGCGTTTTTTGAAACGAGTTCGGAAGAAGAGGGTGAAAGCAGCGAGGAGGAGGACGACGACGACGGGAGCGACGATAGCGACGATAGGGAGGGACGGAGAAAGAAAAAGAACAAGAACAAGAAGAGCAGTAATAAAACGAAGACCAAAAGCGATAATATGGAAGAAGCGATGGAGGAGGCATATAAGATTGAGAAATTGTTAGGATGTCGAAAAGCATCCTCGGAAGTAGGCGTAAGCGGCGAGATGGAATACTTAGTCAAGTGGAGTTATTATTCGTACAGAGACTTGGAATGGATGCTCGCGAGCACTTTGAATAGTATAGGCGAGAGCTCGAAGGTAACCGCGTACAAAAGAAAGTTTGGGGGCGCGCCGAGCCCGGATCCGGACGATTTGTTTCCGAGGGAGTATTTGGAAATTGAAAGGATTTTCGCGACGAAGGAAAGCGAGGAGTGGGTGGAATATGAGGAGGACGACGAGGGAGTAAAGGAGGAGGATAGCGAGATTCAAATTATCCACGACGACGACGACGACGACGACGACGACGACGAAAAGGAGACTAAAGAGACGACAACCAAACTTGAAATGGTGAGATACTATTATTGCAAGTGGAAGAGTTTGAATTACTCGAGCGCGACGTGGGAGCCGATGTCGAGGTTGACGAGCGAAGAAGATCTGAAAGAAATTGCCCGCTTTGAAGCGTTTTCAGATCCATCGCCTCCCGATAGCTCGTTGATGCAAAAAGAAACCGCTCATTTATTGAAGACGAGACATAAGTTTAAAGATACGACCGGATCACTCGATCCAACCATCCCGGAGTTTAAAAACGGCATGCGTTTGAGGGACTACCAAGAATCCTCCTTTCGGTGGATGGTGACGAACTTTTACAAGAGGAAAAACGTCATTTTAGGCGATGAAATGGGTTTAGGTAAAACGGCGCAGACCATAGCAGTCTTAGAATACGCTAGAAGATACAAATCCAAGTGTCGACCGTCGTTTTGCGTCGTCGCGCCGCTTTCAACGTTGACGCATTGGCGGCGAGAAATTGAGAAATGGACCGATATGAATGCGATTATCTTCAACGGCAACGTCGACGACAGAGATAAGTGCGAAAAGTACGAGTTTTGGTTAAACAAAGAAGCGGGAGAGGTAAAGTTTGACGTTCTTTTAATCTCCTACGAAAACATTCTAAGACACGGCAATACGGCTTTGAAAGATTTTGCGTTTGAAGCGCTCGTGGTGGACGAGGGACATCGTTTGAAGAACATCGAAAACGCAACCACGCGATCGATTTTATCCATGAAATACGACTGGATGCTCATGTTGACCGGGACACCGATTCAAAATAATGTCAAGGAGTTGTTTGGTTTGATGCACGTTCTCGCGCCAAAAAGTTATCCAGACTGGGAGACGTTTGTCGACGAGTTCAGCTTGGATCCCGACAACGCGGCGAGTATAAATCATCAGCCGACGGCGGAACAAGTTATGTCTATACGAGAGGCGTTGAAACCGAGAATGTTGAGACGATTGAAAGATGACGTAGAGAAGATTCCCGCGAAGGAGGAAATTGTGGTGAGAGTAGAGTTGTCCGCGCAACAACGCGGCTATTACACCGCTGTTGCTGAGAAGAACATCGGCGTCTTGCTCGAAGGCGCCAAGAGTAAAAACACGCCGCAGTTGAGAAACATATGCATGGAGCTCCGAAAAGTGTGCAACCACCCGTTCTTGTGCGACGGATTGGAGGACGATTACATTCGAAGGTGCCGGTTGGCGTTGAAGGAAGGCGAAGAGATGCCGTCGCAACTGGACCTTCTGACGCAAAGTTCGGGGAAAATGAGCTTTCTCGGGAAACTGTTGTCAAAGTTGAAACAGGACGGGAGCAAAGTTTTGATTTTCTCGCAGTTTAAACGCGTGTTGGACATTTTACAAGATTATTTGTTCTTGCTGAATTTACCCTGCGAACGTTTAGATGGCGACACCGCGGTGCAACAGCGCCAGGAAGGTATCGACCGATTCAACGATCCCGAGCAAGATTCGTTTGCATTTTTACTCTCCACGAGAGCCGGCGGGGTTGGAATCACGCTCACAGCGGCAGATACTGCAATTATTTTCGACTCGGACTGGAATCCTCAGAACGATTTACAAGCTATGGCGAGATGTCATCGCATCGGACAAACGAAAGAGGTGAAAGTCTACCGCTTAGTCACCAACGGAACGTACGAGTACGAACTGTTCCAATCGGCGTCTCGAAAAGCCGCTTTGGACGAGGTTTTGATTGGCGGTGGCGGCGGTGAAGATATGGAGGAGGTGGAAGAAGAGTTCGGCGATGGCGAAAACCAAAGAGCAAACGGAGGTCAGAAGACAAAGAAAAAGAAGAACGAAGCAGAGCGCATCACCGCGCTCTTACAGAAAGGTTTGCAGTTTGCCCGCATGGGAGAAAACGCCAACGAAGAATCAAAAAAGTTTGAAGACGAAGACATCGATACTATTTTGAGCAAGCGCGCGGATGTGAAAGCCATTGGTACGAAGAAAGGAAATGCGTTTTCCACGTTCACTTTTGACGCGAGAGAAGAGGAAGACAAAAAGAAGTTTGGCGACGACATCGACCCTGCGGAATATTGGAAGACAATGTTCCCAGACGCCGCGAGAAAGGCGGAAGAAGAGAAGAAGAATCGTGGTTTTATCGACGAACGACTCATCGTAACCGGAAGAAGAAACCGCGTGAACAACTTTGGTGATAATTTGAATCTAAGCTTGCTGGAAGGTGGACGAACGAGAGGACGAGAGGAACGAGATGTTTCTTACAAACCGTCAAAAAGAGAAGGGAGAGAGCAGAAGGGAGAGAGCAAAATGTGCTGGACGCACCGAGAGATTAAAATCGTGTGCGACTCCATGTTTGCGTACGGTTGCCCGTACGAAGATACAAGACGTGCCATTCTCTCGCGCGAGGTTAAAGAGAGCATCGTCGCATTATCTGGACGCTCAGAGCAAGAGATCAAAGCCGTCGCCCGGTCGTTGCTCGGCATTTTTGACGTTCTGCGCAAAGATGGCAGCGTCACGGCGCAGACTTTAGCCAATACCGACTCTCTCTTTACGAATGCTTTCCCGCGCTTCTTAGGTCTATTCGTGGACGTGAAAAAGGCGTTCGAAAATCGACGAAATAGACTTGTCGAGCGGAAATGTTTGGCGGATTTGTTTGAAAAAACGCGCACGGATGAAGATTACGTTTGGAAGCCGGACGAGTTGCCGACGTTGAAAGATGAAGGAGAAATTAACGACGTTTCGATGTTGACAGCGCAAACGTGGTACGACGATAACTCTTTCTACGCGCCGCCTTCTTGGTCGGCCAAGCACGATTTAGCTTTGTTGCGAGGAAGTTTGGAGATTGGATACTCGCCATGGAACGCCTCGAAAGTTAACGAACAGCTTGAGGCTATATTTCACGAAAAACAGATTGGAAGTATTTGCGTAGATGCCACTGCGGCTCACGATGCTTCTCGTCATTCTCCATCTCAATATCCTCCAGGGTTACATCCTCAGTTATCTTCTCCTCCTCCTCCTCCTCCTCCTCCTCCTCCCACTACTACTACTACTACTACTACTACTACTCCGATTGAGCTCGAGGAGTTCAAAAACTTCGCGAGAACGAGACTGCACTTTTTGCTCTCTCGAATATCTGGGTTAAAAACAACAAACACAAGAAATGTGCATTCATCGTTTGGAGGGACATCAAATCTAGGTGCGGCTCAGAAACTCCAATGGACGGATGCGTTGAAGCAGAAGTTATACAGTGCGCTCGAAGAGTTAATGAGGAGGTACCAGCGCATCGGCCCCAAGACCGTATGCGACGAGATGGGCGTACCGGAAGTTACGAGAGATAACGTCGCGAGTTATTTGCAAAGAGTGCGAAAGGACGAAGTGAATCAATCGGATCTTTCTATGAGGCTATGGAAATACGAAAAAGAGATTTTTCCAACAGCTGAGCATGTTGCAAATTATGGAAAGCATACCGAACACCAGCTGCCCGCGACGCGACCGAGGCGCGCGGAAGAAGGTATCAAAGAAGTTGCCAAATTTCAAAGCGAGAACCTTTACGCGATGGAATTAAAACACGAACATCAGCGACAATATCTCCTCAGAGCGCAAAACGCCGAAGTGCAAGAGAAAATCGATGCTGGCATATCAAACGAATATTTGCGACGCATTCAAGACGTTCATCGACAAATCATGCTCCGATTAATTCAACAACTCGACGCGGAAAAGGAGGGTTTCACGAAACGTTGTGAAGCACAGTTGAAGCGTTTAAAGAAGGAAAAGGAGGAGAAAAAACATCTCAAGGAGGGAGAGGAGAAAGAACATCCCAAGGAGGAGGAGGAGGAGGAGGTGCGCAGATTTGGCGACGACAACGAGGACGAAAGAAGGCGTGAACATCCAGAGGTGATTGAGCTCCTTAGCGACGACGACGAGTAAAAGCCACGATTTTTTAGCGACGACGAGAGAGACACAAAAACACAGAAGACGACGATTGCTTGATAGTCATGATTGTAACAACAACAACAAAATGAGTCACTAGAAGCGAATATTTAATCATGCGTGCAAAAAAAAGAGAACATAATGATATCGACGAGATTTGAACTCGCGCCCTTGCGGACCGGAGCCTTAATCCGGCGCCTTAGACCTTTAATTGAAAAGAAGGACGAGTTAGAAGCTGTTCTTTTCTTTGCACCAAATTTTTTGAACTTACCAACTCGGCCACGATATCTTAAACCCTATTTAGCTCAATTTTAAACAATAAACTTTTTTAGCTCGTCTAAACCCTAAACTTTAGCGGAGAGAGGAGAGAAAGATGTCAAAAGTCTTCCTCATAATCTCTCTCAAAAGGCTCTCCTCTGCGAGAGCAGAGAGAAAGAGAGAGAGATAAAGAGCAGCACAAGAACAAAGAATTAAAGTCGTCAAATCGATTTTATAATGACGCCACCTCCGTTATCTCGAGGAAAAGGAGGATCATCAGACGATGAATTCATGAATTCGCCGCCGAAATCTCCCAAAAAAGACGCCTCTGGCGGCGGGATGGGCTCCTCACCGACGCTACCCAAAATCAGCGAAGACGCCGCCGTGAGCAGCGAGAAGAACTCGAGAGAGATGTACGCTTCAGTCACGCCGCAATTCGCGTTGAATTCCCCGATGGAAGCGTCGATTGCGCCGACGGAGAAGATTTTGAAAGCGGAATTGATGGAGGAGTTTTTAACGAACAAACAACAAGATAACAACAGCGCGTCGACGACGGAAACAACGCTTCACGCGACATCGACGCAAACGAAAGAAGAGCAACAGCAACAACAACAACAACAAAATCAAGGTGCGGGAATGCCCCAAACGACATCAAATACGGGGCAAAATTCCTCGGATAACTCGGACGACGACACGTCTTATCACGGGAGGCGCAAAAATTTTCTCTTTAGTAAAGACGACGGGAATGCGTTGACGAACGAACAGAGACAAATCAGGAGACTGTTGCAGCTTGGGTACTTTTTACTCCACGCGGCGGTGATTGCGACGTTGGTTTTAGCCGTCGTGTGGAACTCTCGATTGTTTGGTTTTATATCGATCACGTTGGGAGGTTCGACGGTTATTAACTTTGTCGTGACTGGTTTGCAGGCGATATTTTTGGAACCTTCGACGCACGTCGTCGGCAAACGCCTGTATTTCATTCTAAACGGCGTGCAAAAAGAGTTCGTGAATTTGCTTCACGGCGTGTTGTGTTTGTGTTGCTGGTCGTATTACGTTCAAATGGAAGATATGGTCAACAAGAGCGATTTGAAAGAGTACTGGTATTTGACGACGTACCGAATTTTAGCCTCCTGGGTCGCTCGATGTTGCATGCATTTAGTCTCCAGAGGAATATTCAATTACATGTTGGTTGATTTGCAGAGACGCGTGTATTCTGACCAAATGTTGACGATCTTAATCGAGGAGTTCGCGCTGATGAAATTGTTCAAAGCGATCGTGCCGCAAAGAGAAATTTACAACGTGGCGCATAAAAAATTGCTCTCGTCCACGAACATTTCAAATCTGAAGCGCGTCGGATCGACCTCGAATTTGTTGCAACAATACGCCGGCTTCGGCCACGCGACGTTTCCAGTTGGTGAAGATTACATCATTCAACAACACGGGATCATGTATGGCGGGGTGAAGAAGAAAATACGGACGTTTGAGCCCGTGAGGGAGAGAGGAGGGCAACTGCTCGGGGGCACGACGATTACGGAAAAAGTCCATCACCAAATGACGTTGACGAGAGCCGCCAGGCTCGCCAGGTACATCAAAAGATACAACTTGCGCATTCCTCGAATGTTCGCGGACAGAGCCAATCAAACGTTCATCAAAGATGAACCATTAATCATCGACGATATCATCTTGGACGAATCCGTCGCGTCGACGTGCGGCACGAGATTGGCCGTCACGTTGCGCAAAATCCAAAAAGCGAAACGTTTACGAGTCAACTACGAGTTTTTGAAATCTTTGGGCGTGAGTAAAGAAGTCGCGCAAATCATCATGGACATCTTCGACGTGGACAAGCACGGCTTCGCGGACAGAGACATGATCATCGACCGCGTGATTGAAATTTACGAGAGCAGGAAAAACATGCAATTGACGTTGGGAGGTTCGCGATCGGTTTTGGCCACGTTGGAACGGATGATGTTGACCGCGTTATACATCGTTCTCATCTTCATCGTCCTCGCGATTTTTGAACAAAACGTTCTGGAAATGTGGCTCACCCTTTCTTCCTTTATCCTCGCGTTCGCGTTCATGTTTGGCAACTCCATAAGAGAGTGTTTCGAAGGTGTCATCTTCATCTTCATCACCCACCCGTACGACGTCGGCGATAACATTCTCATCAACGGGAACCGTTTCGTCATAAAAAACATCAACATCTTACAAACGGAAGCAGAAAACTGGAACGGCGAAGTCACGTATTACCACAACCAAACGATGATGCGCTCGACCGTGATAAACATGTCCCGATCGAAAACGCGAACGGAATCTTTCGATTGGATCGTCGACGTGGAAACGAACGACAAAGTCTTCGACGGCTTGAACAGTTCTTTACACAACTTCACCGCCTTAAACTCCGCCGACGTGGACGAGTGTTTCTTGAAAGTCGTCCCGTGTGGCGATTACACCGGCAAAATAAGAATCACCGTCTTTCTGGATTTGAAATTCAACGGCTTACCCGTTTTGCGTTCGTTGGCGGTGAGAAACGCGGTGAACAACCACGTCCGGAAATACTTCGTCGCGAATAACGTCAAGTTGCACAGCTTACCGTTAACCATCGATGGACACTTGAATACGACTACTGCGAATACTACTAGCACCGGCAATATTAGCGCGCCTTAATAACTCTAACACTACTCTACTACTAATAACGAAGAGAACGAAACGAACATTTTTTGTAATACTACTATCGAGTATCGAGTACTCTCAAAAATCACAATTTTTGCGATCTGAAAAAAAAAAAGAAAAAAAGCGGCTTCGAGATCGAGAAGATATTTTGAATTTTAATGACTAGATTTTTCGTTCAATTTCGCCGCACTTTATTATATACGTAACCGATTATTTACATCTACTACATATACACACACAGAAGAACAAAAGATCTTCCTTCGATCAAAAGACGGTGCGAACGTAATTCACTCTCTCTGTCTACAGAGTGCTTTTATTTCTTCGCGAGACGAGAGATCGGATCTGTTTTTTCCACGTTTATTGCCTCGAATTAGAATTAAACGGATTGGATTTTCCTTTCTTCTCGCGGCGCTTTTGATCGGTTTTCTCACTTTAAACCGCTTTTTCCAATCGTCGTTTCTTCATCGACACGCACACAGAGAGAGTACGACAGAAGATAATGGGAGGATTTGACTGCCAAACTGCGGTTTTAAAACAAACGGACAAAGCGTCCTGCGATGCTCGCCTGTCTGCGACGAAAGCGTTCGCAGATGCTTTACGAAAAGGCGACCAAAGTGCCAAAGAATTGTTCGCGACAGATTCCGAGGCTTTGACTGCAATTTTAACCAATTGCGGGGACAAAAATTCACAAGATGTGTGCAAAGCCTCGCAAGAGTTACTGGAAACAGCGGCGAAAACGGTGAACGAACACGCGGTGTTGAACTACGTGGACGGGTTGATTCAAGCGATGGATTCGTCGAACAGAGCCGGGACGATCGCCGGCGCGTTGGATTTTATCTCGAGATTAGCCGAGACGAGTCCGCACGGCGTGAGCTGTAACTTGGTGAGGTTGATGCCGGTGGTGACTGGTTTGGTGAACGATGCCTCGAGCGTGGTTGCCGAAGCCGCGAGAACGACGGTGGAGAAAGTGTGTCACACCATCGATAACCGGGATATTGAACCGTTCATCGACGATATGGTGGCGGCGACCATCGACCACGACAAGACGGACGAATGCGTTCAAAAGTTGGCGTCGACGACGTTCGTGCAAACCGTTACTGCGGCGCCGTTGGCGTTGATTTCGCCAATTCTTTTGTTGGGTTTCAGGGCGAGAACGACATCGACGAAACGCATGTGCGCGGTGATTTTGAACAACATGAGTAAGTTGGTTGAAGATCCGGAAGACGCCGAGCCGTTTTTGGACAAGTTGTTGACCTCGGTCGAAAAAGCGTCCAACGAGATTTCCGATCCGGAAGCGCGAACGGTGTGCGGGAAGTGCACCGATCAGTTAAAGTCGATCGGCGAACGATTGGCCGATCCCAAGTTTGTCTCCAAAAGACCGACGGAATCGAAGTTGAAGGAGTTGTTAGGAAACGAGATTTCGCAGTACGAAGTCATCGTTTTGAGTTCCTTGATCTTGAACAAGTTGGAAGATTACGACTTTGAAGAGGCGTTGAAAGGCAAAGGGAAGCAGTACTTTGAAAAGTTGGAGAAGTTTTACTTCGAGGACGACGAGGAAGACGAAGACGACGGAGACGCCGAGGAATTGGCCAACTGCCGATTTACCTTGGCGTACGGCTCGAAAGTTTTGTTGCACAACACCAAGTTGAAGATCAAGAGAGGCTACAAGTACGGTTTGTTGGGCGGGAACGATTCTGGGAAGACGACGTTGATGAGAGCGATTTCTAAAGAGCAAGTCGAAGGTTTTCCTCCCGCGTCGGAGTTAAGAACGGTCTTTGTGGAAGCCGATATCGTTGGCGAATTGTCCGATTTGCCGTGCGTCGATTACATTTTGGCGGATGAAAGAATCAAAGCCGCGGGTATTACCGAGGAAACCGTTGAGAAGATGTTGTTGAACGTCGGTTTCGGCGAAATGCAAAACGGTGCGAGAAACTTGGTCACCTTCTTGTCCGGAGGTTGGAGAATGAAGTTGGCGTTGGCGAGAGCGATGTGTTTGAACGCCGACATCTTGTTGATGGACGAACCGACGAACCACTTGGACGTCATGAACGTCAAATGGGTCGAAACCTACCTCTTATCGTTGACGAACGTCACGTGCATCATCGTCTCGCACGATACCGGTTTGCTCGACCGCGTGTGTAACAACATCATCGCCATCGACAACTTGAAATTGAAACAGTTCAAAGGTAACTTGACGGAATACGTGGCCAAGAACCCGAAGGCGAAACAATTTTTCGAGCTGAAATCTGCCTCTGGATGGAAGATGCAGTTCCCTCAACCTGGATTTATTGAAGGCGTCAAGTCGAAAGGTAAACCTTTGATGAAGATGGCGAACTGCACGTACACGTACCCGGTGAACCAAGTTCCTACGGTGAAGGACGTTACCGTTCAAGTCTCCTTGGCCTCCCGCGTCGCGTGCGTCGGCCCGAACGGCGTCGGTAAATCCACCATGATCAAGTTACTGACTGGTGAGGTTGAACCGCAAGAAGGTACGGTCTGGAAGCACCCGAACGCGAGAGTCGCGTACGTCGCGCAGCATGCCTTTCATCACATCGAGCAACACTTGGACAAGACGCCGAACGAGTACATCCGCTGGAGATACCAACACGGCGACGACAAGGAGGCGTTGCAAAAGGATTCCATGACCTTGACGGAGGAGGAAATCGAAAAGTGCAAGAAGCCGTTCGAAATCTCGTTGCCGCCGGACGAGAAAGGCAACGTCCGCAAATTGAAATGGACCATTGAGAAGCTCACCGGTGGTCGTAAGACGGTCAAGAAGGAGGTGGAATACGAAGTTCAATTCGTCGGTCAATCGCACGACGCGAACAGGTACATCAGAGCCGATAAGCTCGAAAAGGCTGGTTTCGCCAAACACATGAAGATTGTGGACGAAAAAGTTGCCGCCAGAGCTGGCGCGTTGTCTACTCCGTTGACCACCGCGAATGTGGAAAAACATTTGGAGAACGTCGGCTTGGACAAGGAGTTTGGCACGCACACGAGAATGGCGGCGTTGTCCGGAGGCCAAAAAGTAAAGGTTGTCATCGCGGCGTGCATGTGGAACTGCCCGCACATTGTCATTTTGGACGAACCGACGAACTACTTGGACAGAGACTCTTTGGGCGCTTTAGCTGGAGCCATCGAGGACTACGACGGCGGTGTGGTTATGATTACCCACAACAACGAGTTTTGCTCGGCGTTGTGCCCGGAGACGTGGCTCATGGCGAAGGACGAAACCGACGGCATCGCGCGATGTAACTGCAAAGGCGACGCCGAGTGGATGACAAAAATGTCCAAGAAAGAAGTCACCGCCGCTGTGGATCAAACCGAATTCACCGACGCGTTAGGGAACGAGGTCAAAGTCGTGAAGAAGACGGCGCTTTCCAAAAAAGACCAAAAGAAGAAGGAAAAACTGCGCAAGGCGAGAAAAGCGAGAGGGGAAGTCGTCACCGATACCGACGAAGACGAGTGGGCCGGCTTTGGCGAAGAAGAAGAATAATAAATACACACACATAATAAGCAAACGTTTAGGAGTTTCGATCAAAACTACTAGATAGAAGAGAGGCGCTCGAATTATTACATACACATAAGGAAGAAGAAAGAGAAGAAGAAGACACGAGAAGATAATTTTAATATCAAACATACTAATTTACAGTTCTATACTCACACGCGCCGGCGAGTACTTTTTTTTCGCGGTTTCTACTCATACTATAATACAAAACAAGCTATTCTAATAAACTCTATCCTTCTCTTCTATCACGCTCCAATTTGGCGAATGCTCTTGCTTAATCCATCCGAAATCTTCAACCTTGTTCCATAAGTTATCGTCTTCTTTTCCGTCGTTTTCGCTCGACAACAAAGGCGCAAACTCGACCGCTTGGCATCTCTCAATGATTGGACCGCTCGCCACTCGGCAATAAAACTGACACTTCGTCGCGTCGTGTATTCGGAGTTGCCTCGATCCTATAAACGCAATCGTATCGCTCATATTTTCCACGTACGCGCTCCCGTCGATATCCGTGGCTTTGATTTCGCACTCGACCAAGTTCCGCATTCGAACCGATCTCGGTCTACGATTCGCGCAACTTTCGATGGTCACTTCGCACCTCGTCAACCGTTCAATGGTCACGTCTTTTCCGTCGCACTCCTCGCTCGTCAAAAGAATCGTCTCTCCTTCTTTGTTCTCCCGAACGACTAACAAACCATTCGTCGCTCGATGCTTCTTTTGCAACATTTCAATCACCGCGGCGGAAGAAGGCGAAGTTTTGTCGTCTGCTCCTTTCCCGGAAAAGTCGGTCGTCGTCTTCTCCGCGAAAGCCTTCTTCATCGTCTTCGATTTTGCGAAGCTAAACTTCTTCGTCTTTCCGACTCTCTCATCCACCGCGTCTTCGGCATTAAAATCGTTAAAAACTTCTCTCCCCCTCGCTTTCTTTTCCAACAGGTCGCACGTTTTCATCGATTTCTCCGCGTCGAACGATGGTAAAAAATACGCGCTTTTCGCAACCTTCTCTCGCAACAGAGCGATTTTGGTCAACGATTTTTCTTTTCCTTCTGTTCCTTCTGCTTCAACACATCCTTTTCCTTGTATTACATCGATTTCGCTTTGCGCACCCTTCTCTCGCAACAGAGCGATTTTGGTCAACGATTTTTCTTTTCCTTCTGTTCCTTCTGCTCCTCCTTTTAGTACTAAATCGCTTTCGATCTCCTCCACCATTTTCTTAAACTCTCTCGCGAACGCATCCACATTTTCCGTGGGATCGGAAATTTCATCTCGTTTCGTGCGATTCGAGTCGATCTTTTGTTTCCGTTGGTCGTTTAAGAACTGTAACTTGGCGAGTACTTTTTCTTTTTTCCTTTCCTTCAATTGGACTTCTTCCCCGTCGTCCGTGTCCTCGTCAAAGTCTTTTGTTTTTGCTGTCATTCTTAAAAACAAAAGGCTCTCGTCCTCGCCGTCCCGCTCGAAAAAAGGGTCTCCCGTTGTTTTTCCCCGTCGTGTGCGTGGCGTTGGACGTTTCTCCTCCTCCTCTCCTCCTCTTCTTCTTGATGTGTGGAAAGAGAAATGAAGAGAAAATTCAAAAATCCGGACGACTTGTACAAATGTGAGGGAGGAGAGCTTTAGGCGGTACTACGCGTCGTCTGAATATCTCTATACATAAATCTATTATCTCATCTCAAACTAGCCTGAGATTGGTGGTAGCTTTCCAACTCGTTTTGCAAGTCTGCGAACCAGTCGTTCGCGCGGACGAGCTGTCGTTCGCATCGTCGAAGTAAGGATTGAAAGACGTGAACGCTCTCGTCGCCGTCTTCGTCTTCGTCTCTTTCGCTCCGCGACGACGAGACTACCACGTCGCGTTCGAGCGCTTCGCGAGTTTCGGTGACTTTGAGTAAACTCGCGCGCAAGTTGTGGATGTTTTCGCGGTGTAAGAGCGTTTCGCATCGCTTGAGTTTACGGTGCGCTTCTCCTTCTCGGGTTTTGATTTGCGTCAAGAGTCGTTTTAAGGAGGATTTCGTTTCGTCCAACGTGTGTTCTCGAGTCGCGTGTTTGCGTTTCTTCTCTAAAGCTTTCTTTTCTTTCTCCGCGCGGTGAATGATGTCTTCCGCGTGGACGAGTTTTTGTTGCTTTTCCAGAAGATCCTCGCGAAATGCGAGAAGTTCGTCGCGTTCTACCATCAACGATTTCTCAAACTCTTTCAATTCGCGGATGCGCGCGTTGTTCGTAGCCGCGTGCTCGTTCATCATCTTCTCTCGATTTTGCAAAGCGAGCCAGGAATTTTGCAGCTCAATCTTCTCTTTTTGTAAAACATCGCCGGCTTCTTTCAACGATTCCGCTTCGCGAAGGAGCGCAGGGTGGACTTTATCCGTAAACTCGCGGATTTTCAATTCGCGCTGTTCTAAATCTTCAATGCGAGTCGCGTTGATATTCGCCAAGTCTAAACCGCTGAGTTCTTGTTTGCGAATAGAGACCATGTGCGTGACGTTTTCGAGCTTACGCTCGGCGTCTTCGAGATCGCGAGAGACCGCTTTGAGTTTTTTTTTCAACGAGTCTTCATCGGTTCTGAACGCATCGTTGACGGCTTTGTGCTTTTCCAACTCCAGTTGTTCTCGTCGGACGTATTCGCGACGAGCTTCGATGTCGATTCGTTCGGATTCGGCGGCGGCGACGGCTTGGCGAGCTTTCGCGTACTCTTTTTCCACGCGCTCTAAACCGTCTAAAAGCTCGTTTTCTCTTCGTTTCGCGTTCTCTTCGCGTTTCTTGACATCCATCGCGGCTTTTTTCACCGTTTCCGCGCGCGCATCCAACGCATCCCTCGCGTCTCTGACTGCCTCCATGGCGCTTTTCTCCCACGCTTTGCGACGTTCGGTTTCTTTCTTCGTCTTACCGCTCGGCGAGTTAGCGCTCGCCAGTTGACGAGCCTCGGCGAGCTGCGTTTCTAAATGGTCTCTGTGTGTTTGGTGCGATGCGATTTCGCGTTTGAGTAACGCGATTTCGCTTCGCATCGCGTCGATTTGTTGTTCGTTGCGAGTAGTATCAACGATGGGAAAAGCAAAGTCGTTGCTTTGCGTTCCAGTATTTTTCTTATGCGTTGATGTTGTTGTCGTTTGAGCAGAACCATCTCTCATGCGCAATAACGCCGTTTCTCGTTCCTTCCTCGCCTCGGCGGCTTCGGAAACCAAATCTCTGTTCTCCTTTCGCGCTTCGTTCAATTGATTCTCCAACGCTTTCCTGTGCGCCTCGATTTCAATCTCTTTCGTTCGAAACGATTCCCGCATAACGTCCATCTCGTTCGTGAGTTTTTTCAAAGTTGATTCCGAATCGCTCGCAGACTCTTCCAGCTTTGCCTTTAATCGTTCGATATCTTTCGCCTTCTCTTCGACTTCAGATTCCAACTCGCGAACAGTCGTCGCGCGTTGGCCTTCGCCGCTCCGCATCAACGCTCTCAAATCGCTCTCTCTTTTCTTCAAGTTCTCTTCAACCATCGCGGCGCGAGAAAGCTGCGAAGCGACATCGTTTTCTCGAGCGTCTAATTGTAACTCCCTATTTTCGATTTCGTTCACGCGAAACTTTGCGGTTCGCTCGGCTTCTTCCATCATCTCTCGCTTCTTGTGCATCGTTTGTTTTTCCTCTTCTACCCGGTCGCGATCTTTCTTTAATTCCAACTCGACTTTTTGAATTTCCGCGGCCAATTGTTCCAACGCTCTCCCTTTCTCTTCCAACTCCTCGTCGCCGGCTTTCATGAAATCTAAGCGTTCTGCAATCGTGCTCGATGCGATTTTCAAATCCTGCTCGCGTTTTTCGAGCTCTTTGCGTCCTTCGGTGACCTTGGCCCAAGCGTTCGCAACCGTATCGCACTCTTTCGCGGCGGCTTCTGCAGCCGCGGCGGTGTGACGTTCGCGAGCGTCCAGCTCCTCTTTAATCTGTTCTCTTTCGACTTTTGCTTTCTTCAGCGCGTGTTCGGCTTGTTCAATTGCTGCTTTCTTCTCGGAGAAGAGTTGATCCAACTCTCTCATTTTCAACCTGGCGTCTTCCTTCGCCTGTTCAATCTTCTTCGCATTCGATTCAGCCTCTTTCATTTTCTCGAGAAACTCTCTCAAATGCTTTTCGGCTAAATATTTCTTCTCTTGCGCTTCTACTAATAAACGTTCCTCCTCCTCGCGCATCTTTGTTGCTCTCTCTGCTCTCCTTTCGCGATCTTCGCACGACTCCTCTCTTTTCAACGCGTCCATCTCTCTTTTCGCAAACGCTCTCGAAACCTCCCGTCTGTTCTTTTCAAACCGCTCGTAATCTCTCTTCAATAAACCCGCTTCGCGTTCGCACGCCGCGTTCGCCACCGCTACTTGCTCTTGTTTCCTCTCCAACTCATCCATGCGTTCGTTCGACCACTCGTTCATTCTCTCGATGTCCCTTCCTTTCTCCTCCATCTTCGCTTCCGCTTTTTCCGCCCTTCTTTGCCTCTCTAAGAACTCCTCCGCCTCTATCCGCATCTCCTCTGCGTCTCGCTTCAACTGCCTCGCCTCTTCCAACTCCTCCTTCATTCTCCTCTCCCTCTCGATCACATCTTTCTTCATCTCTTCCACTCGATTCGCCTCTTTCGCCGTCGCTTGCGCCGCGTCCGCGATGCGACTCTTGTGCATGTTCAAAGCCTCCATCTCGCTCGCGCGCATCGCTTGCACCCGTTCGTGGTCGTTTCTTAATCTAGTCAACTCCAAGGATACCTCGTCCCTCGATTTTGTGAGCTGATATAACTCTCTTCGCAAAGCTCGATTCAACGCGCCTTTTTCCACTCTCTTCGCCGTACTGTTGTTGTTTAAAGGTGGTTGGAGATTTTCATTATTTTCATCTTCAACGAAAGGCGTCCCGGCGTCTTCGAATACCTCGTTCTCCTCTTCCTCCTCCTCGTCTGAATCAACATCGTCGGCGAACAGAACGGTCTCGTCGACCGGAGACGGCGGAAGCGACCCACCTTTTCCCTTATTCGAGTTTTGGGTGAAATTCAAACGCATTTGACTGCCGTTTTGTGGCGAAAGGTGAGAAGAAGAACTCAAAATGTTTTTGCTCGTTCTTCCTCTCTTCGGGGTAGAAAACGGTGGTTTCGGCGACTCTCTTCTTTTAGTCATGGGACTCGCCACGAGGGGATGGTCCATCGTCGGCGTCCTCGTCGTCCGAGTCGTCGGCGAAAGAAGCTTATTCGTCATTTGATTTGAAACCAAAAGTGTGGGGGAAACGAAGTTTTTGTGGGAAAATTCGTTCAATTCTATTTAGGGTATTTGGCTTTGGTTTACAAGTCTCTGCTATCTTTAACCGCGTCCACGCTACTTTAGCTACTAACATCAAAGCACGTCCATGTCGACGACTTCTTGTTCTTGTTGTTGGTGGTGGTCGTCGTCGTCGTCGGAGCCGGAACTGGAAATCATCATCGCGCCGCCTTTCGCGCTCGCTTTCGTCGTCGTCCTCGTCTTGGGCGGCGGATGCGGCTTTGGCGCGGATTTGCCGCCGCCCCTCTCGGGTCGCTGCTCCAAGATGTTGTTGTCGTTTAAGTTCTTGTTCTTGTTCTTGTCCGGGTTTCGGTACGGGGTGGAGTTGTCCTGGTCGGAGGAGGTGGACTTGGTGCCGCCGCTTTCGGTCGTGGTGGACGCGGCGCCGGCTTTCGCGCGTCGCGTATTTTTCGCGATTTCGCTCGCCGGGTCAGTTTCCGCGTAATTTTCGCCGCCGCCGCCGTTGCGCTTATTAGTGGCGTGATGCTGATCGCCGTGGCTCATGCTGTAACTTTCGCTGGTGGAACTCTTGGATTGTCCGCTATCTCTGTTTTGCGATTGCGCCGAAGTCACTTCTTGCTCGTCCTCCTTCATCTTCTCTTGGCCGGTTTTACGCCGCCACTTCATCAAATCTTCATCCAGTTGGTTCAACTGGCCCATGAACCCGGCGTTCGGGTTAATCTGCGGTCTCGCCAACCGCATTCGCATCAAAGCTTCGTCCAACCTGATGTTTTCGTGACACATGACGTACGCCGCGCATACGGACGCGCTTCTCGACCGGCCGGCGAAACAGTGCACGAGCACGTTCCCGCCGCTCTTCACCGCGCCGCTAATAAACTCGAAACACTGCGGAAAGTGGCTTCGAATATCCGCATCTGGCCTATCCGCCACCTCCACGGTCATATACTTCACCCCTTCCACGTGTTTAATCTCAAACCCTCTCGCCACCGTGAGGACGTGCGTGATCCCTTTCTCTTTAATCTGCTCCTCGCTTTGCGCCGCGCCGATCGACCCGAGGTACAGATTCGGCGCGATGAGCGCCGGCACTTTGTCCTCCTTCACTTTCTTCGCGGTTAAGATCAATCGCATCAAAGCGACGACTCTTTCCACTTGCTTCTCGTCTTTCGGCGTTCCTTCCGGCGTTCGATGTATCTTTACCGTATTTCTCGTCGTCGTCTTCGCAACCGTCGGCGTCTGTCCTTCCATGTGCACGTCTTCTAAAAAATCCTCCTCCTTCACGTCGTCTTCTTCTTCTTCTTCAAACGCCTCCTCTTCTTGCATGCCGGTTTTTATGGCAACGTCTGCTGAAAACCTCCGCGCGCCGCGAGCGCTTCTCTTCTTTCCTTCTTGAAGGTGGTCGAGTTTATGCACCGTGCACAAAAGTTTCTTCGCGACGTCGACGATGCCGGAGTGCGCTTTCGCCGAGCTCGATCGCGTCGTTCGCAAGTGTCTTCTTTCATCTTTAAACTCTTTCGCCGATGTTATATTTGTTGTTGTCGTTAATCGCGAGCGCGAGGTTCTTCCCGGCATGATGAGAGATGCGCTGCGCTTTGGCCGCGGTGCCGCGCAAAAGCTTCTGTGACGCAGAATGAAAATAGAAGAGATCAGTATTCGGAGAATCGACAGAAGGAGACGGAGAGACAGAGAGAGAAAAAGAGACAAAACGACACATGAAGAGATATTTGCGCTCTCTGTTGTGTCTTCTCGTTCGACGTGTCTCGTTCTTCTTTTTCTTCGTTTCCGCGGGATGATGATGATTTGAATTTCCCGAACGGCTGATGGGGCCGCGCGAGAGACATCGAATCATCATCATCATCATCGCGTTGTCGTTGCACTCGAGAAGAAGAGAAGCACCGAATGGAGAGAAAAAGAGAGAGAGAGAGAGGGATAAAGAGAGAGAGAAAGTTATTCGTACCTTTTTTATGTGTGTGTGTGTATTTATGCGCGCGTGCGAGCTCTAGAGTGTTTGTGTCTCTAAATATCGCTCTCTGCGCAGTGTGTGTGCACACGCAACGAGAAGCGCTTTGCGAAGTGAAGAGAAAACTCTCGAGTTTGTTAGAAAAAGAAAAGGAAGACTTTGTCTCGATATCACACTTTGTCTCGTTAAAAAACAGAGAGGAAAGCACGAAAAAAAGCACGTGAAAAAAGGCAAAAGAGAAAAAAGTCTTCTTTTTTGGTCGTTTTTTTCGCTCTCTTTTCCTCTCTCTCGAAATCTGTCTTTTTTTGCTCCCAAAACGACCTCCTCGTTGTAAAAAGTAATTTAATTTATGAAAAA
>ENA-OWPI01000176-OWPI01000176.1-marine-metagenome-genome-assembly--contig:-NODE-176-length-98586-cov-11.254444_pt1 | contig 98586 bp, 65 predicted proteins | sample MGYA00238138_ERZ651775 | MGnify/ENA primary metagenome ERZ651775 (study PRJEB26906, sample SAMN06265043) | marine metagenome | isolation source: Helgoland LTER site | place: Germany:Helgoland, sampling... | reverse complement strand
GTGCTTTTTGCACTTCCAATTTTCGGGAACTCGAAACTGTTCCAACCCAATATTTTCACTTCCTAATTCTTCCGGAGTCCACATTTTATAAAATATTTATGTTTTTGAAAATTATCTCGCTGGTTGATCGTCGTCGTTGATCGTCGTCAGCGGCGGCAGCACCAGCGCGTCTACAGCCAGCCGTGTGTAACACAACACGCGAGAGAAAAGATAGACAGACAGAAGATAAAAAGAGTCTATTAAGTGATATATAATCTGGTACTATTATTATGTTTTTCTATACATAACGCGCCGCGTATGTTGTGCTTTCTCTCTAATTTTCAAACTCCTCATTCTAACTCCCATTCGAGATGCTCGCATAACTGACGCACGCCCTCGTCGCAATCGCCAAGAAACAAAACGTCTCTCTTCCCTTCCTCGGAAAAGTCAAACCCTCTGCCTTTACTCGTGCCTCTTTCAAAAAAGCCGCGTCGGCTGGGAACCTCGCCAACTTTCTCTCTGTTGATCAAAATTCTCGGGCAATCGATATCCGGATATTCAACGAGCCCGGCGAACGGTTGCACTTGCAAGCTCGTGCCCATGACGATGAGCAAATCGCAATTTTCGCGATTGAAATCAACTTTCGCCAACTTCCCAAACCGAACCGGTAAATTTTCGCCAAAGAATACGATATCTGGTTTCACGTACTCCTCGCACTGCTCGCATCGCATCGGCGCGCCTCTCGCCACGTGTTCCATCACTTTCTTTACGTCCTGCGCGTGCCCTCTCAAACACCTCGCCGTGTCAAAGTTACCGTGCGCCGCGACAACTTTCTCTTCGCTCACACCAGCCTTCGTCTCTAAACTGTCGATATTTTGCGTAAAACATCTTCTCAGTTTCTTCTTCGTTTCTAATAGTTTAATAAACTTGTGCGTCTTCGTCGGTTCAAATTTCCCCGGTTGTAAGTGACTCGCGAGTAAATAAAACGGTTCCGGATTGGATTTGAAAAATCCAATCTCAAAAACCGCTTGCGGGTACGGTAAATCATACGCCGCTAAGTTGTCGTACAAACCCGTCCCAGGTGTTCGAAAATCCGGTATCCCCGCGCTCACAGAGACGCCAGCACCGCACATGACGACGATGTTTTTGCACGCGTCTGAATTCACGTACTCGGCGACGCCTCGCAAATCTTTCGTCTTCAACGCATTTCCTCCAACAACAGGTTGTCGAGAGGCGAGAGAAGAAAAAGAGGCGTTCGTATAATTCTTCTCCTCTCCGTCGCGTTTTTCGTCGCCGAGCGCGAGTCGTTCGAGTAACGAAGAAACGTCGTTCTCCTCCCGGTCGTCGTCGTCTTTTTCCTCCTCCTCTTCTTCTTCTTCTTCTTCCTCCGTTTCGCTCTTCAAAGACGCGCTGAGACTGCTTTTTCCAGACGACGACGAAATTCCATCTTTCCGTTTCCCGGATGAAGAACAAAGAGTGTTCAAAGAAGAAGACGAAGAAGACGAAGGAGGAGGAGATGCAAAAAAATCCTCGTCGTTATCCGTTCTTCCCGTCTCTCCCTTTCTTCTCGGATGTTCTCCTTCCGCGCTTTCTTCGAAAACCGCCGACACCGCCACCATTTATTTGTTTAAATGTCAAAATCTTTTTCTCCCCTAACTGTTTTGTGTGTGCAACACACTTGCTTAGGGTGTCAAACCCTACAAGCAGTCTGAAGGATCTTCTCATGTTTCTTCGTCAGATCTCTCTCTCTCTCTCTGCGACACTGCGAAGAAGAATAAACAAACATGGTTGGCACTCTAAAAGCCGACGACATGGAAACCGACGACGCAAAAAGTGGTGGTGTCGACGAAACGACGACGACGATCGAGAAGAACGAAGAAGAAGAAGAAGAACAAGAAGAACAAGAGGAGGAAAAAGTCGACCACAAAGTCCAACTTCGAAAACTTTCCCGAGCGTACGAGGTGGCCAAAGGTGCTCGCGATTCTTCGCGCCAAGAAAAGGCGGCCGAATCGATCGCGAAGGAGATGCGGACGATTTTATGCGAGAACAACATGGTTGGATGCTACGAATACTTTTGCGAGAAGCTTTCCTGGCCAGTAGACGCGAAGGAGTTGAAGCGAATGCAAACGTTTGAAACGGAAACGATGACGAAGATCGAATCGAATTTGAAAGACGCGAAGGAGAACTTGGGCGACGACGACGTGCAATCGGCGTTGCGTGAAATGGGGGATAAATACGCACAGATGGGATATAAGGAGAAGTGCGTGGAGGCGTACGAGAAGTGCAAGGAAACGAACGCGACGATTGGACAGAAGATGGAGATTGAGTTCAGCAAAGCGAGAGTCGGTTTGTTTTGGGAGGACCTCGGGATGTGGAAGAAGAGCATCGAGGAGATTAAAAAGTTGTTAGAGATGCCGGGAGGCGCGGATTGGGAGAGAAAGAATCGCTTGAAAGTGTACGAGGGGCTGTGGATGTGCGCGTCGAGAGATTTTAAATCTGCGTCTACGTTGTTTTTGGAAAGTTTGAGCACGTTTGGAGCGTACGAGTTGATGTCGTACGACGAGTTTGTGTTTCATTGCGCGGTGACTGGAGTGGTGACATTGCCGAGAGTGGAGTTGAACGAGAAGGTGGTGATGGCGCCGGAGATTATTCGAGCGAGTTTAAGCACGCCGGGGTTGCCGGATTTTTTGAATTCGTTGCAACGGTGCGAGTACGCGAAGTTTGCCGAGGCGTTTCCGTTGGTTGGAGACGCGGTTGATTTGTCGCCGTGGTTGTCGCCGCATAGTCGCTATTTTAGTCGCGAGTGTAGAGTCAGAGCGTACGCGCAGTACTTGCAAAGTTATCGATCGGTGAGCGTGCCGAGCATGGCGCAAGCTTTTGGGGTGAGCGTAGAATTTTTGGACGAAGAGTTGAGTAGGTTCATCGTTAGCGGTAGGTTGAATTGTACAATCGACGCCGTGGAAGGGGTATTGAGGACGAATAGGCCGGATAAGAAGAACGCGTTGTATCAACAGTTCGTGAAGGATGGCGACGCGTTGTTGAATAGAATTCAAAAATTGTCCAGGGTGATTGATTTGTAGGCTTTATTAATGAAAAATCTATTCTTTGATGTGAACTAACCAGGACGGTAAACCAACCAACCCGCTGCTACTGCTACTGCTAACTTCTCTGAGACTTTCGACGAGGACGTCGTCGAGTATCGCGAACGCGTGGCCTTGCGGCCACGCGGATATCGTGGATATTGCGGCGAATCCTTTGGAGACGGCGTCGACGTCGCCTTTGTGCGAATCGTCGGCGACGACTGTACCGGAAGATACTTTGAACACGGACGGGATGACTTTGTTTTCGATGTCTTTTTTTTCTTCTGCGTTGTTGTTGTTGTTGTTGTTGTTGTTGTTGTTGTTGTTGTTGTTGTTGTTGTTGTTTTCATTTCGTCTCTGCGCAATCATCGATTCTGTCGCCAATTGTCGGACGAAGGAGGCGCCGGATTCGTCGGCTCTCGTTTCGTCCGCGGCGATGCTTTGCATCGGTAACGTCCGACCAAAAGTGTCGGGTGTTTTATCGTCGTCTCTGTCATCTGAAGAAACGCGTTGTTGACGCCACAAAACTCCCGGGCGAGTCGACTGGAACTTATTTTCCATCCAATTTGGTGCAACGTGGATGTGCAAAAAAACGTCGGCTTCTCCGAATGCGTCTCTAATCGCCTTCCTTCTGCGTTCCGGCGTTTCGCCGGTTTTACTACTACCACGATTACTGCTATCTCGCGCGGGTGCGATTGAACCGCTAAACGACCACGCGTCTTTACTGGCAAAATCGATGCCGCTGCTATCGTCAAATATTGCTTTCGAGAGCGCCTCGTCTTCAATCGGAAACGCAGTAGTACCGAGCGACGCCCACCTTCCGTTCGTCGGAAATGGAAAGTGCGATCGAGGACAATTCTTCGCTCGTTCCATGGAAATTACGCCTTTCACTTGCTTCAGTACCACCTTCAGCGCTTTCAAACACGCGTCTATTTTGCCTTCCATTCCCGACCTCGTCACCGCGGAGGCGACAACGGTTGGAACTCCTACGATCGCCGCTCTCCGAGCGGCTCTCACTGCTCTCGACCCGTGCATATCTTCGCCTAAACTCACATCTCGCGCGACGCCCACGACGCACAACACGCTCGACAATCCCATCTTTGCAATCAGACCTCCGGTTGGGTCCAACGCCACGATTGCAGCCGTCTCTCCCGAACACCCATTCATCTCAAACATATCTTCCTCCTCCTCCGATGACGACGACGCTCGCTTTACACGGACCGATTCGCCTTCCCGCAAACCGTCTTCGTCGGATCCGTATTTAATCATAACGACTCTCTTCAAATCGAGCGACTCTTTCACGACTTTCCCAGTCCTGCGTAAATCTTCCGCGTTGTCGCCCAAAACCACCGCGCACGGTAGAGGAGGAGGAGTAGACGAAGACCCCGCCGCCGTAAAGTGACATCTTCGCCTCGCAACGCCGCTCTTCCTCTTTCTCCAACGTCTCGTCATCATCAACGCACGCTCGACTCGACTCGTACACAAAGTCATCTTTCTCTCCTTTCAATCTACAGCTCCCAACGCACGACGCGCTCTCCTTCCTCCAAGTGCTCGTGGTCGTGAGAGTGGTCTCGGTACGCGTCGTGGTAATCCAGTAACTCTTCGTTTACTTTATTCTCCTCTTTAACTTCTTCGTCTCGCGAAGAATGTTTTAAACTGTCGTCGAACGGTCGACGCTCTAACCCGAGGTCGTCTTCGATGTTTCGTCGTCGTTGCGTCGTCGAGGAGGAGGAGGTCGCAGCGGTAGTAGTGATACTACGAGCAATCGTCAGGAGAAGGAGAAGGAGATGGAAGTTTTTGCGACGACGATGCATGCGATGCTGAGGATGAGAAATGTTTGTTGGGTGTGCGTCTCTTTGTGAAGAAAACGAAAGCGAGATGATGATACGAGATGTATATATACTACTCTTTACAAGAAACCACCCAAAAAAGAGGAACTGCCGAAGAACCCGCCGCCTTTCTTCTCGTCCGCGGCGCTCCCTCGTTTGATATGTCTCGCGTCGTCGGAGAACCAGCTGGGCATGATTTGTTCTCGAACGCGCGGAATACGCACGCTCGCCAACGAAGGAATCGCTCGATCGAGGTACCTCTTCGCGCCGGGGAAAACGTCGCACAGCTCGTCTAAACCTTCCTTTTGCGTTTGCGCAATGACGAGTAACTCGTCGTATTTCTCGCCGCTGGTTTCCGCGATTTGTTTCCATTTCTTGCACATTCGAGCGTCTTCGCGTTCGTTTTCGGAGAGCCGCAACGCTTCGAATTTTTGTTCGTACTCTTTGTCCTTTTCGTCTCTTTGTTTTTTCATATCTTCGGTCATTTTCGCGAGTTTCTCTCGGTCGGCTTCTAATTCTTTGGCGAGAACGTTGACGTTTTTACGTCCGACGTACTGTTTTAATTCTAAAGTCAGATCGTCGTTCATGCGTTCGATTTTTTCGCGGAGTTGCTTTTCGTTTTCCAAGTCGCGCATGAGGTCGTTTAAGCGCCGGGTCATCGCGTTCTTCTCTCGAGAGTCCGTAAAAGTACCAACGTCGTCGTGCGTGCCGTTTTTTTGCTTTTGAACTTCCTCGCCTATGCGGCTTATTCCTTCTATGGCTCTTTCCGCGGAGTCGCTGCCTAACGCGTAGGAGTTGCGAGAGAATCGATCGAAATCGTGCTTCTTTTGTTGCTGCGTTTGCGTTTGTTGGAAAGACGACGGTTGTTCGGACAAAGCATCGTTCCAGGCACTCGCGGCTTTACCAATGCCTCCATCCCAAACGCCTACTTTTTGCATGTTGGCGGCGGCGGCGGTGGGATTTGCTTCCATCTTTCGAGGTAAAACGGCGTTTTCGCCTTTCCCGACGATTGCCGCGTTGGCCGGCGCCAATCTCGTCGTCCACGTCGCCGCCATCATCTCGTCGTCGTTATACCCACCCACTCGATACCGACTCCCTCCGCTCAGATCCTTCTTTGCGCCTCCAACGACAACTAACACATCACCGCACAAAGTCATCGATCGACCGGCGATGTCGTCCTCCAACTCGTGCAAATTATCGCACCTGACTAAACTTGGATCCCAGACCATCTCGTTCACGTCTAACGCGTTTACGTCCCCGTTTCTCTCCATGAAACAGTACGTGCCGACGTCTGTTTGCGCGTAACACGTCGTGTCTACGATTATGTTCTCACCAAACACCTCAATAGGCCGCAACCATCTGTTGTTTAAATAATCGTACACGTCCGCGCACCCGTCGTAAATCGGCCCAGATTTGTTCTTCCCTCCAAGAAACGCTATCCGTTTACCGCTCATCAAAACTGCCACGTGCGCGCACCTCGGCAGCGGTTTCAGATGTACACCCGGTTCCACCTCCTCGTACCCATCTCTCTTTGACACCGGCGCGATCCAGGTCATCGTCGGGACGTCTAATATTCTCAGCGACCCAAAGTGTACGTCTTTCTGTATGCCTCCGAGACACTTCCCGCCGTGCAACACGATCGCCCGATCACCCAACGACACGCACGCCGACCCGACTTTCTCCGTCGGCACGTCCCCGGTCGTCGGACTTTCAATCCAACTCATCCCGTTCTCCTCGTCCAACGCGTACACTTTCACTTTTTCCGGTTCTCTCATCGAGCTCGTTAAACTTTCGTACGAACCGAGAGCGGCAGCAGAGGAGAAAAACGACGAGAAGAAAGACGACGACGCCGACAAAACGTTTTCCTCCGAACCAGACGAACTCACCCCGCCGACGTGCACGATCAAGCCGTGATATCGTATCAAGTGTCCCCACGCCGCTCCGCGCGGTAAATCGCCAATCCTTTGCCAACGTTTTTCAATCACATCGAGCGTCCAACAATCTTTCAACAACTGATTGGTTTTCGCGCACACCCCGCCGCAGATTAAAACTTTCTTCGTACCACTAGCGTTGTTGTTCGTATTCAAAGCGATGCTCGCGTGGTGAGAACGCGGTTTGGGTACCTCCCCGGTCGTCCAGTCTTCGTCTGATGATGGTTCGAGGATTGTCCACTTCATTTCTTTCAATTCGACTCTTTTTCTCGCGGGCACACGAAAAATGACACGAAACGAAGCGCAAACAACTTTTCTTCTCAGAGACGACTCCTTCGCTTCGCACTGTGATTTCGTGCCGTAATGGTGAGACTCTGTTCGTTGTCTTCTCTTCGTATACTAAAGCCACGAGAACAAATAATAATTGAGCGTTGTGTTCTTAAATGAAACACTTGTACACCCGCAGATGAGGGGAGAACGAAAGCGGCAAAAAAGCACGTTCTCTCTTTTTGCTTCCTTCTTTTTGCTTCCGCCGCGCTCGAGACTTTTTAAAGCTTCTTTTTCGAGGAAAAGCTGACTGCTCTCGCGTTTTCTTTTCTCTCTCGTGTCTCTCTTGTGTGTTTTTTTAAAAAAGTGGCCGAAAATCGATCCGTGTTTTGGGCTGTTTTTTTCACTCCAGAAAAAGCAAACGAGCGTTTTCTACCACGAAACCACTCTCAAACGACCAGTTCTTTATATCTCTTTATAAATTCATTTACGCACAACAACACATACTATAACGACGCATATCATTCATCACTCTTTGCGGAGGCGCAAAAAAACGCAAACGCGATCGTGTTTGCTGCTGCTTTATCTCTCTCGCATAAGTGCTGTTGTTGTTTGAACAACGCAAAAGAGCGCGCGCGTTTGTTCCTTTCTTTTTTTAAAAGCGAAATTCATCAAATCATCTTTCTGTCCTCTGTGGATAATATAAAGCGCAGAGAAGAATACGATTTTAGAAAGAGAGAGATACAGAGACGATGACGCGTGACGGAAACGGAGGAAAAGGCGACCAAGAGGTACCGACGTCCACGAAGAATACGAAATCGAGCTCAGAAGACGGCGGATCGAACGATAACGAAGGACAAGGCTTCTGGAACGAAGGAGGACGAGGCTTTGGTGGGACGATGACGAAGAAAAGGTAGGAGAGTTATCCACATAAATTTGAGAGACGACGGTTGTTTTGGATCTCAAAAATTGACTTTTTTCCCAGAGGCGAGGAAATTCTCCTCTTTGAGATCATCTCTTTCGTTCTCTCTCTCTCGTTCTCTCGATGGAAGAAGACAAAACTGACTTTTTTATTATCATCTCTCATTTTGCGACGTGGTTCATCTTCTTTCTCTTTGAAACGACAACGACGACATTAGGCCTCGCGCGGACGAAACGACGAGGAACGCCGCGGATACGACTACCCGAAGAAGAGAGGAGGAAGAGGCGAACGAAATGGTGGTCGTGGTGCCAGATAGCAACAATGCGCACGCGAAGAAGTGCCCATATCATCATCATCGGACAACGTATGCTAAAAATGCCGAGGATAACGACATTACTATTACCAATAATGATGGGAAACAAGATAAACAGAACTCGACCGAGGACGAACGCGCGACGGGATCGGACGATATGGGCAGCGCCGAGAATAACAACAATAACTCGGACGAATACCGGCGATTGCAAGAAGAAATCTTACAGTTGCGAAAGAGCAACGAGGAGTTGAAGAAACGACTGCGAACGTCTACGTCATCCGCGAACGCGAACCAGACCGCGCTGTCGAATAACTTGTTGCGAAAGTTGGCGCCGCTGAAAGAGCTGGCGATGGATTCCTTGGAGGAAGGGGTGACGATTGCGGATTTTACGCACCCGTTGCAACCGCTCGTGTTTGCCAATCAAGGTTTTACGGAAATTACTGGGTATACCGTGGATGAGACGGTTGGGAAGAACTGTCGTTTTTTACAAGGCCCGGAGACGGAACCGGAAGTGGTGAGAAAAATAAAATACGCGGTGATGAACGGATTGTCGATTACGTGTCAATTGAAAAACTATAAGAAAAACGGGGAGATGTTCATCAACAACTTATCGCTGAAACCGATTCGTAACGAAAACAGCGTGGTGACGCATTACGTCGGGATTCAATCCGACGTGACGAAAATAGTTGACTCACAAAATGCAGAGATTGAAGCTTTGAAACGAGTCGCCATCGCCAACGCGGCGACGGAATCGAAATCCAAGTTTTTAGCTCACATGTCCCACGAGATTCGAACACCTTTGAATGGACTAATCGCAGTCGGTCAGTTGTTAGAGGATACAAAGTTAGACCGCGTGCAAAGAGACTTAGTGACAACCATGCAATCGTCTGGGGAAACCTTACAAGCGTTGATTAGCGATATTCTCGATTTCTCTCGCGTCGAGGCGGAAAAGTTATCCTTGGCGAAAGAGCCGTTCAACCCAGAGGCGGTCATCGCAAACGTGTTGGAAATCGTAGGTATTCACGCAGGTAGGTTAAAGTTAAACGTTGGATACCACGTTGACGAAGGCGTTCCGAAAACCGTTTTGGGCGACGCCATGCGCGTGCAACAAGTCTTGTTGAATTCCATCAACAACGCCATCAAATTTACCGAGAAAGGGGACATCATGGTTCGTTTGTACATTGGCATGGCCCCGAAAACGAAGAAAATGCAACGCGTAAATTCCTCGTTAGCGATGAATGATGATTGGATCACACCTTTGAGTAAATTGGCGCACATGTGTCCGCACTTTTCGCCGAAAGATGGCGAGCAGCCGCAGGAGAAAGCGGGTTCCGGCGAAGGCGAAGGCGAAGAAAAAGCGCAGTGTCCGTTTCACAACCAACACTCGACCGAGCAAAAACTACAACAACAACAGAACGATATCAAAAGATCTCACGAACTTTCCGAAGCGACTGGTAAAGGCGCGGCGACGACGCACTCCGGCACCGTAGGCAGTGGTAATCAATCCGGGGGAAGCGAGAACAACGACAAACCGGTCTATCTTCACTTTTACGTCAAAGATACCGGCATTGGCTTATCTGCAAATATGATTCGCGAGGTGTTCAACTCGTTTCAACAAGTTGACGATGGTACGACACGAAAATTCGATGGTTCCGGTCTCGGTCTCGCGATTTCTCGAAAACTGTGTGAAGCGATGGGCGGTACCATCTGGGCCGAATCCGAAGGTTTAGGCAAAGGCTCGACGTTTCACTTTTGCGTAAAATGTCAAGTTGCTAACGAGAACGATATGACAGATAAAAGGGAAAGCATTGATAACACGAGCAACCTCGTGACAACTTTGAACTCTCCGGTTGGTTTAACTGTACAAAAACTTGGCAACTTTTCCGCGATGAAACACCACGCGGAGTCTTGGATCCCGCAAAAAGTGAACATGTCCATCGGGGACGAGAACGGACGAAGATCGACTGTTTTAGTCTACGACGAAAGTCACATGATTTGTAAAACTATTGAAAGCAGTTTACAACAGTGGTGCATCGAAGTCGAGGTGGTGACATCGGCGCAGAGCTTGTTTGAGAAACTCAGGAAGGACGTCGCAGCGCATCCCGAGGATGAGAAAAATCGAAAGTACGGCTGCGTTATTGCGCAAAGGTCGCCAAAGTTCGAGAGAGAACTTTTGGCTTTCGCGCAGAAGCAAAAGCTAGTATCTGAAGATGGCTCAACCTTTTTAGGTGCGGTTAAGGCGAAACGTAAGACGAGGTCTGGTTCCGTCGCCAGAAGTACAGATGGTGGTTCCGCCGAAAAGAAGCCGAAAGAGCACACCCCGGTGGAAGTGCACAAAATCTTACCGGCAATGCTTTTGCTCACGTGGCCAGCGGCTGCGAAAGTTTTGGGCGGTGGCATCGCTGGAACGTTAGCTCGTTTGCACGAAAAGAACGAAGAAGTCGACCAAGAAGCTTTGGATGTTGAAACGGAGGTAGAAAAAGCCGTCAGCGAAGCCGAGCGCAAGAGAGTCGTGAAATTATGCGAAGCCATCCTGGCGCAATCAAACTTTGAAGCCGTGACGAAACCGGTGAGATACGGAAATTTGCAGCAGGCCATTTACCGAGTCATGGCGAGAGAAAAAGTGGAAGGCGAAGATGAGTGTTCCAAGAGAGACAAAATATCCAATAAAAGCGCCGCGCACTTGATAAAAGAGAAAGCGCCTGAATCCGCCGGTCCGCCGCCGAAACTTCGCATCTTACTCGCCGAAGATCACTTGATCAACATGAAAGTTGCCAAAGCGGTTTTAGGAAAGTGCGGCTGCGATGACGTCGTCTGGGCAAAAGATGGTGTCGTTGCGCTCGAGTTGATCGAAAAGGAAGAGCAAGGTGTGGACGCGTTTGATATAATTCTCATGGATTTACACATGCCGAGATGCGGCGGATTGGAGTGCGTGAGGAAGATTCGCGAACAGTACCCAGACTCGAAAATACCAATCGTTGCCGTCACGGCGGATGCGATGACAGAGTCGAGGGATAACTGCATGCGAGATGGGTTCACCGGATGGCTCACAAAACCGTTTCGAATCGAACAAATCAAATCGTTAGTGGATGATATCGTAACGAGAAAGCAAACGCTTGAAGGAAAACAGCGAGCGACTTCACCCTCGGCGTGTTGAAAGAAGTCAAATCATCAACAGCAACAACAATAACAGCGATAAAACTTGTAATAATATACTAGAAAACACTGCTTTTTGTACAAATTGACTACGTAGATCTTGCAAAGAGAAAAGCTGGACTTGAGAGTCTCATGATGATGCATGTATTCCTGTCCGATGAAGAAGACTCAAGACTCATTCGCGTCGTCTTCAAGTCTTGTATAACCTCCGGGTGATGATGACGGTTTCGCCGGGTTGACTTTTCTCCACGTCCATCGTGCCGCTCGAACCGTATACGGCGTTCTCGGGTCGCCTCTTTCGTACGCGTCGTCGTCGTCGTCTTCTTCTTCATTTGCATTGATTTCCGTCGTATTCATCGGTCGCTCATCTCTTCCTCCGCTTGTCCTGAACGACAGCGAAGACTCGCTTGCCAACGCCGCCCTTTCGGAGGCGTTCGGTCGTCTCCTCTTCAACCTCGGCGCCATCATCCTCGCTACCATTTTTGCTCCAGCATGTGGCATCTCTTCTAAAGCAATCTTGATCGCGCACGTCAACGGTACCGCCAACACTGCTCCAGCGGCACCCCACACGGAATACCAAAAAACTAAACACAACAACACGGTTACTTCCGAGAGGTCCAATCCTTTCCTGTACGCGACCGGGCCGACAAAATCACCGACGATAGCAGATGCAAAGGATGGGAAAATACACGCGCACCATCTCGCGCTTGATGTTAAATCGGGCAACAACAACGCAATCGGCACCGGCAACGCGAATGAAATCAAGGATCCGACGGTTGGAATGAAGTACAACCAAAACGAGAGAATTGCCAATGAAGCCGCCAAAATCAACGGCACGCCACAAAAGTATAAGACGCAACTCACCAAAGCGGCCCTGAAAAGTGCCAAAACGATCATGATGTTCATGAACTTACGCACTGCCACGACGGTTCGTTTCACTACCGGTTTTTTAAACCTCAACGGCTGTCTTTCCGGCACCAACAAAAACATCGAATACACGCCGCACAAACACACGTCGCCGAAATATCTGAACACGGTCGTCCCAACCTGCGTCCAAAAGTCCTCATCTTTCAACCACGACTCAACTTCATCCACCATTGTCTGCCACGCGTCCACGGCGACGTGATCCTCCTTGAAAATCTTCCTCGCGCAGTCGTCCACAAAATTCGCGACGATCTGAATCCTATCTTTAAATCGTTCGTCCCAATCGTTGTCGTGTAAATGAGAGACAATCCACGTCTGGCCTAAATACAACGCGAAAAGAAACGTGCACAAAAATACGACGACGAAGAATATGGCTATAAAAATAGCCATCGGTCTCGGGAAGACCAAAACGCACCCGGCTCGGCTCCGTTCTCGTTCGTACTCTAAATGTTCCTCTTCCTCGGCGGATATTCTTCGTCTCGATCCGCCGCGCCGCCGCCGCCCGTCGGCGTCATCATCATCTCCCCCCTCTTCCTCCTCCTCCTCTTCGTCGTCGTCCATAAAACGCTCGCTATTCTGCACCACCACGCGCCTCTTCAGCCGCCACTTCCTCAGTATCTTCGCCTGGTACGCCTTATCCGCGCAAAAATCCACAATCGGTTGCAAACACAGCGCTATCCCGCACGCGAACACTAACGGTCTCAACAAATACGCGTACTTTTCCAAAAAGTAGCACGCGGCGACCAGCGCGGTGATGGAAACGCTCAAAAGTAAAACGAACGCGTCTTTATCTTCCTTTTTGTTGTTGTTGTTGTTGTTCGTGTTATTATTTTCCGTGGCAGTCGTCGTCGTCGTCGTCGGTGGAAGATCTCCGTCCTCCCGGTCGGTTGCCGTCGTGAAAGAATTGAATTTCACGTTTTTGTGCAAAGTTTTTGCGGGGTCGTTCATTTGTTGTTCACGTTGTCTCCCCCGTTGTCGCAGCAAAGACGACGCGTTCGACGGTAAAGACTTCGTCGCGTCGTCGTCTGAATCGTCGAATGCGGCAGAAGCGAAAGCGTTGGACATGTGCTAATTTTCTTCCGTAATTGAGAAGTTTTTTTATGAAGCAAACAAACAAGCAAAGAAGAAGAAGACAAAAGGTTTCAAAATATCTTCAATCGAAGAATACGCGCGCGACGAATACGTGGACTAGTGCGGTATAATTCTATAATTTCAAGGCACGCATCCAACGTGCGTTCGTTCTGTGATGTGATGGCGTTTTTTTATGAAGTAAACGAGCAAAGAAGAAGAAGAGAAAGGTTTCATCAAATCTTCGATCGAATACACGTGTGACTAATATGTGGACTATTATTGCGATAAATATAATTTCAAGGCACGCATCCAACGCGTTCCATGAGCACGTCGTGCGAGTAGACCACCGCGGGCGCGTACGCCGCCGTCCCGGCGTCAAACAAGCTCGGGATAGGCGCGGTGCCGGCTTGGTTGACTCTGGCGGTGGCTCGCATGGCGTCGTCGGATTGGAGGTACGCTACGGTGAAGAGCCGCGCTTTGACGAAGTTGCACCGGCGAATGTCTTCGAAAGAGTCGCCTTTGTTTTTGACGTCGAAAGGGGTGATTTTGTCGTCTCTCATCGGTTGGTATCTCCAGACGTGTTCGTAGTCGTAGTTGACGACCCGCGCGGTGTTGTAATCGACCGAGTATCCTAAACTTACCTGTCGCAACGTTTCCGCGCACAAGAAGGAACATCCGTCTATACCGCTCGTCTCGGATTCTCTCGCGTTCGTGAAGAGTTCCACCCGTTCGGCGTTATTCGCCGCGCCTCTTCTCAAAGTCACCGTCGCTCGGTTCGGGTTCTTACTAAAATCGTAATCCACGCTTTCCACCGCTGTCTCGTCCTCCAAATACGCGTTAAAAATATTCCTCAGATTGAACGCCCTATCTTCCACGACATCTCCGCTCGCCTCGTTCACGTTCTCCCCCGGCTTTTCGTGCACAAACCTCGCCCGATATTTCGGCGCCGGCGTCTTGCCCACGTCCGGTAAATACGCGACGCTCAACTTTTGAAATCCGGGACACGTGGCTGCTCGTTCTAGCGTTTTCCGATCGATAAACTCGTCCGACGGGAACTCGTACCCGGCGAACGAGACTTCTTCTTCCCACTCGCCGAGTAAAAAGAGCGGATATTTCGTCGCCCCCGGTTTGCTCTTATTAATCACTCGCTTCTTGAACAGTTTGGGATGCGCAATTTTATCCTCCAACGAAGTATCGCTCGAGGAAGAGGAGGAGGAGGAGGCTGCGTTGTTCGCTCGAATCCGCTCGGCGAATACCACAAAAGCGTTGTTATCATCCGCGCGCGCATCGCCAGCATCCAAAAAAGTCGACGACGAGAGTAAGATAGTCGTCTTCATCGCAAAGTCTCGTCTCGTCGCCTTCTCCTCGCTCTTCTTCGTCTTTGTTGTCTTTGTCTTCTTCTTCTGCGTCGTTAATGTTGTGGTAGTAGTATTCTGGGTGCTCCTTTTCAAAGAATCCTCTTCACGAGCATAAGCATCATCACTCTTCGTGCTGCGACTCTTCCTCGCAGCAGCGGCACCCAAACGCCTCGTTCTTCTCCTCCCTCTTTCCTTTCGACGAAAAATCGATCTCGCGGTGGTGGTGTTTTTGGCGGTAGTCTCGACGCAAAGAGTTCCCCCCGCGTTTATGTTGCAGAAAGTCTGTTGCGTTTTAGGGAAAGAAGTCATCCGACACGCAACAAAGAGACTCGCGCGTCCTCCGAAAGCAGCCTCTCGATTGAGTGCAAAAACAAATCGTGAATTCAAATGCACGGTAGTAGTATGGGTTCCGCGAGAGAGTGCGAGAGAGGTTTCTCGATGCAATACTGGTTGGTAAAACAAGAGAAACAAGTGCGTAAAATGGGGGGAAAAGGCTCCCATTTAGGGGGAAATTCTTCATTCATTGTGCTCTTTTGTTTTCTCTCTCGCGCTGTATTAGTAAACGCCGACCCAGTATTCAAACAGTTAACACACCGATACGTAGCGCTTTAATCGACACGAGCTGTGGTACGCGTAATTTCCGAAACTCGAGCGTTTTTACTCCATAAAAAGAGATATTCGCGAGACGAATTACACACACGTTTCATCAGAATGTCCGCGTACGGGTTCGGTGGTCAGAGCGCGACTCAGAAGAGTGGTGTCGATGCTACGCTCGCGAAAAAACTGAGTCGATGGGAACACCACCGGTCAGAAACTTCCGATGCATTCGAAAGCGTCGAAAAAGCGTCGAAACAGTTCCAGGAGTGTTGCGCTTCAAAATCGTCCAAAATCGTCTCCGCGGAGGAAAAAATCAGAAGCAGAAATATCTTCAAAAGAGAATACGAACGGTTTAAAGACGCTTTGGAGAAACTGGAGAATTGTTTGACCATGGGGTACGTTTTAGTCGTCGTCGCATCACATTCTTCGCATTTAGATGGTCTCGTTTGTCTTCTTGTTCTTCTTCGTGTTCGCGTTGTTCGATGTATATTGGTGGTCCTTTCATCATTTTTGCCGCTGACGCGTAAGCGCTCGTTCTCTCGTCTTCTTCTTTCAGAGCAAACTCGGCGCGAGACTTTGCGGATAGACAGAAAATTTTACTCGGATTTACCGAGAAGAAGCGGATATTCGTGGCACAAATGGAAGCCGATGACGAGAGGAGCTCGCTGTTGAGTAGTAGTAGTAATAATAATAACGGTGGTAGTAATACTAGCAAAAAACTGAGCGCGGAGGAGATGACGGAAGGCATGACGCCGGAGCAACTCTTGCGGTTGCAAACGCAACAGATTAAAAGTCAAGATCAAACGTTGCACGCGTTGTCGCGTTTATCGACCAAGTTGAAAGCGACGAGTGGGACCATATACAACGAAATCGAAGAGCAGATGGAAATCGCGGACGATTTAGAAAAGGATTTTAAGCAAACGCAAATGAAAATGAAGGCGTTGCGGAAGAAAGGCCACGAGTTGAACGGGTATCGGAAGAACGAGATTGCCGAGCAAGATCGAAAGATTCGGCTAGAAGCGGAAAAGGAGAGAGAGAAGGAGATACGGGCGAAGGAGGCCAGTCAAAAAGGGTTCTGGGGTTGGTTTAACTCCTAAAGATCTTCCTCGTCGTCGGTGTTTCGAAATGAACGATGTACTTTTACAAAAATATTATTTACACCGCAGTCGCGCCTCCGCCGCCAGTGGTTGTCGCGCTTCGCACGCGACGCGCGTACGAACAATCCGCAATCGCTTCGTCAATTCTACCTAAAGCCAACTCAACTCGCGACCGGGTGGATTCGTCCTCGTCGCACGCGACCGTTCTCGTTGCGTGTAAAATCGTCACGCGCTTCGCGTCCACGTTCATTTCTAAAACACGCGTCTTCTCGTCGACTTTTTGCGCCTTGCCGAATTGCGCTTCGAGCATGGCGACGGCCATTTTAAACCGCAGCAACTCCACGGCCTCCGTGTCATTCTCCTTCATAGCGATCGCGTGATCGCGTTCGTACGCTTTTAGCGTTTCCGGTTCTCGGTTCAATTGCAAAACGACCGATAAAGTGGCGTCGGCTAACACGTCCGCGAACGGATCGGACGCCCACTCTAAAATCACGTGTTCAACGCCAACTTCGTCGGATTTCTTCGCTTTACGAAGTGTAACCGCACCGTTGTCTATCGAAACACCTTCTTCCCATTTATCGTCGTCGTCTTCCTCGTCTTCCTCTTTTTTAATCATCGCGACTTCTTTTTTCGCTTTTTTCGTTTTACGCCCTTTCGTCAGGCTCTTTTTCTCTTCCGTTTTCTTTTCTTCGATTATGTTTTCATCATCGTCCTCTTCGTTTTTAAAGCTGCTCTTCTTAGGCATTCTTAACGTTCTCACCGCGTGCATGCCTTCAAACAACGCCTCTAGCGCGAATCGCAAAGTATCGATGTTCACTTCGCACGGAATCAATTGTCGTTGCGTCACGACGCTGGTTCGCAACCTCGCGTGATCTCTCACGTCCTCCGGCGCGACTAACAAATGACCGAAATCTTTCGCCACTAAAACGCCTCTCACCTCTTGACCTTCTACGGGTAAACAATCGCTCGCTAACGACCCGGCAACCTTTGCGACTTTCTCACCTCGATACCGAATTTCCACCGATTGGCAATTCTTCGGCGCGAACACGTTCATCTCTTTCCCGTCCGCGACAGCTTTCGCCTCCAAAGCTCTTTTCAACCTCGCCATTTCCGAGGTTTCTCCGTGGACTAAAACCACGTGCGGTGGATTCAAAATGTCCAAAAACTGTTGCGTCTGCGGGTAATCCGCGTGCGCGCTGAAGGAAATCGCATCGACGGAGCACCTCAGCTGTAACTCTCTTCCATCTCTCGCTTTGACTGTTTTCACGTCGCTTAAAATTTCCCTCGCCAACGTTCCTTGCACCGCAAAATCACAAATAACCACCCCGTTGTCGGAACTTTCGCACCAGTTTTCAAACAACTCCCTGCTCGTTCCACTTTGTAACATCGAAGGCGTCGCTAAAACAACGCACGGCCCAGTGTTCCCATCCAAATCGCTCGCCCGATTTAAACTTTGCACGTGTTTAAAATTGAACGGATTTTTCTCCTCAAACTGTCTCTTAATGTCCGCGTTGAGAACGTTTATGTACGTTTCAAACACCGTCATCGCTTTCCTCGCCAACGCGCTCGCTTGATACACCGGCACGTGACTCATCTCCGGATGTTTCTCCCAATAATCTTCCAAAATTAAAAGTAGCTCCTGCGCTCTCCCCAACGCGACCACCGGCAACAAACACTTCCCGCCTCTCCCTAAAATCCCGTGAATCTTATCGGTAAACCGCGCCTCTCTTTCCTCTTTCGGCGTGTGCGGACTCACTCCGTACGTGCTCTCCACGATGACAACGTGCGGCGTCTTCTTCGGTATATCCGCGGCCGGTAAGTGTCGATCCGCGACTCGAGAGTAATCCCCGGTGTACAAAACGCGACATCCGCCCACGTTCACTTCAAACTGACACGCGCCTAAAACGTGCCCGGCTCTATACGGCGTCACTTTAATCCCGTCGATGTTAATCTCTTGGTGGAAATCAATCACTTCGATTTTATCCATCGCAGCTTTTAAATCCTTCGCGTCCCAGAGTTGCGATTCGTCCTCTTCCTCTTCCTTTTCTTCGCCTTTCGCTTTCGGTTGTTGTCTCGCCGACAAGCGAACAAAGTCGCTCATGAGCATGTGAAAAATCGCCTTCGTCGCGTGCGTCATGAACACTCTCCCTTTAAAATTCGTCCTGTTCACCAAAAACGGTACCGCCGCGCAGTGGTCCAAGTGGAAGTGCGTCACGAGTAACACGTCGATCGCGCTGACGTCGATTTCGTCGAAATACGGGAGCGAGGACAATCCGCTAAATCCCGGGTGGATGCCGCAATCGAACATGACGTTTTTCTTCCCTTCGAAAAAAGAGGCGACGACGCACGAGCGGCCGACTTCAGAGCCGGCGCCGAGAGGGATGAGTTCCAAAAGTTCCCCGAGTTCTTGTCCTTCTCGATTTTGGTGTGCTTCTCCTCCAACCGCGTGTGCTCGATTCTCATCGTTGTTTTGCTGATCATCATCATCTCGTTGGTGGTGTTGTTCAGCGGCGAGTTGTTCTGGATGAGACATGTTTCTCTTTCGTTCTCTCTTTGCGTATGTTTCCTATAAAATCACACGACACAAAGAGAGAACGAAAGAGAGAGAGAGTGAAAACAGACGTCGTTTACCTCGTCCTGATTGTTTATATGTTCTTCTCGTGTTCTCGCGCGCGCGCTTTAAAGTGATGAGAATGCATCCGAAAATTCGTCACTCTTTTCCCCGCTTTTCTGTAGCAGAGATGGTGTACCACGAGTAACTCGATGTGAATGAGCCCTCCCGCCAAAACCACCGAAGAAGGAGACATCAGAGCGCGCGAGAGAACGGAGGAATTTCGAGCGCTCGTTTTAAAAAGTCGCTCTGAAAAGGATGATTCAGACGACAAAGAAGAAGCGTTCTTCTTAAGAGCACAGCGCAAAGATGACGATGATTCCTACGCGATTCTCTTATCGAAAGAAGTATCGAAAGCGGCGTTAAACGCACAGATGCTCGCGCGAACGACCTCGCGCGCGATCAAGAGAGACCAACTTAACGTGTATTTTAACTTCGAGGAGAAAGAGGACGCGAAGAAAGAACAGATTCGAGATTCAATCGAGCGAGAAATCGTGGAGTGCGTTCGAGAGATGCAAAATCACGTGAACCGATGCGAAGAGATTATCAAGAACGGAGAAACGAAGATGATGCGAGAAGAGAGTTTGAGGAGGAGTTTTGGGCAAAAGAAGCGACAACAATTCGTGGCGCATTTACACGGCATCGCTTTGATTACTTCGGAGAAAATCGAGGAGGTGGCGAAGACGTTGGATTGGATGCGCGCGAGGCGGTTTCGGGAACAGGCGGAGAAGGCGAAGCGGTTGGAGAGGAGACGAGGGGGGGACGCGAGGGTTGGGGTGGAAGCCGTGGCGAAGGATTTGATGATGGTGAAAAAGCAGACGGCGATGCCGGCGAGGAGGAGGACAATTGAGAATAGTAATGGTAGCGGCGACGACGTAGGCGAGGGGAGTACTAGGAGTAGCGAACGAAGACAAAATCAACAACAACAGCGGCAAGAATTTGTCAACGATTCGGACGCGTTGGTCGCGGAACTCGTGGAAGTTTCGAGAGGCACGCAAAGAGCGGAGAGTAAGATTGTGGAGTTATCCGCGTTGTCGTCCATGTTTGCGAACGTGGTATCGAAGCAATCGCAACAAATTGAAAAGATTTATACCGAGGCTTTGAAGACGACGAAATTTTTAGACGTGGGTAACGTTGAGATGCGGAAGACGATCAGTCGCCGCAGGAGTGGAAGCAATTACATGGCTTTTGTCTTGTTCATAGCTACGTTTGCGGTGTTGTTTTTAGATTGGTTTAATGACTAAAATGCTGCAAGTTCATATAAAATAAATAATAGATGCGCTATATTACTTCACGGGACCCCTATGTGCGCGCGTTTTGATCGGTATCGCTAATGACGTCGTCAAACGCGCTCGGCCTAGGGGCGTGTAATTTCAACATGTTTTCGCCCGTCACCTCGCTCCCGTCGCCGTCTTCTTCTACTTCTTTTCCTTCTACTTCGTCGCCGCCGCCAGATTCTACTCCTTCTTCTATTCCTTCTGCGTTTAGGCTTTTCTTTCCCTTCTGTCTCTTCACCTTCTTTTTATTCGTTTTCTTATCGTACTCTACGCCCGCGACGTCGTGGAACAACTCTAAATCTTCGGCGTGCAAGAAAGTTCGATAGGTATCCTCATCGTCGGCGTACGCCGCGTCCCCGACGATTGGAAATCCGCAATCTTTTAAATGCACGCGAATTTGGTGTCGTCTCCCCGTGAATATCCTCACTCGGACTAAACTCACTCTTTTATTCCAATGTTTACCTTCCAAGGTCAAATAGCCTCTCTTGAGAACTTCAAACTCCGTCTTGCACTCTTTTCCTCCCTCGTCCTCCCTCACTTTTTCTCTGAACCCGGTCTCGTCCTCCTCGTCCTTCCCAATCTTCTTCGTACTCGTCCAAAACTTCTCCTCCGGCCATCCAAAAACAACCGCGCTGTAAAACTTCTTCGTCCTCCTCTCCCGAAACATCTTCGCGGCAACGCCGGCGGCTTTCTTCGTCAACGCGCACAACAACACTCCGCTCGTCGCGTTATCTAACTGATGGCAGAAACGAACGTGCTCGCCCGGAAACCTCGCGTTTAAAAAATCCTCGCAACTCGCGTCGCCGTCGAACTTCGCGGTAAACCTCACTTTCCCGGGCCACCCTCGCGGCGTATCCAACCTCACGTCGAACGGTTTATTCAGCGCGACGTACCCGAGCTTTAAGTCTTCGTGGATAATTTGGAACTTGCGCTCCAAACACTGCGGTTGCCGGAGGACGAACTGTGATATAATAAGAGAAACGTGCGTTAGAAATTAAAAAATGTTGATAAAACGACTGTAATATGTCACCTCTTTCGCATCCTCGTTCCCGAGTCGGTTTCGCTCTTGCAAAAACTTCAAGTAGTTGATTCTTGGAACGATTTCCCCCGCGACGTCGTAGGATGCCACCAAAGGGTGCTTTGAATAGACTCGAACAATGTCTTCCTCGGTGAAGTCGCAGTGTGTCTTTAACGCGGACTTGAAATCGACGCACGACGTGGATGCGCGCAGCAAGACATCATCATCATCATCATCGTTCCCCGAATTGGACGACGAACGCATCGATGTCGTTGTTCGCGGTTTTAGGTATCGAGGATTCGTTCCGCGACGCACACGACGGAGAGAATTTGACGATTCAGACGTCGTCGAGAAGTGCGAGACCTTTTGATGAAGACGACGAGAGATAATAATGGGAAGAGAAAAACAACGAGTCGTCGCGATGAACATAAAGCGCATATCTTTTGCTCAAAACTCCCCTAATAAAATGTGGCGGTTTTGGTGCTGTCGCGTATCGCCACATCCGCCGCGTCGGCTCTTTTCAGGAGCAAAGCAGACATCGATTCTTCTTCTTCTTCTGAATCGTTGTTGTCGTTATTGTCGTCTCCTTCGCTGCTGCCGCTTTTTGTTCTGCGATCTAAAACTATTCTTGCGTTGCTCATCTCGCGCACTAAATCTAATAACATAACGCACTCTTTCTCCTTGGCGGCTTCTTTCGCGAGCGCGAGCGCCGCGGAGGTTTCGGCGTCCGCGACTCTTTTTTCCAGCGACGATTTCGAAGCTTTGAATTCCTCGAGAAGTGCTTCGAGTTCTTTTTTCAAACGCTCGTTTTCTGTTCTCGCTTTCTCTTCGCTGAGAAGTACGCTTTCGATTTCCTCTCGCAGCGGTCTCGAACTCGCCTCGAATCCGCTTCTCGCCTCGCTTTCCAACCGTTCCGCTTTAATTTTCATTCTTATCAGCTCCTTCTCGTTTTTTACCAGCTGCTCGCGACACAACGCCTCGGACTCTTTCCGTTTACACAACTCTTTCTCTTTCACCGCGACCTCGTTTTCTCTCTTCCGAATCGCTCGCGCGAATCTCACGAAACTCGCGTCCTCGCTTCTCAGCAACTTCAACCACGTTTCCCGCGCCGCCGCGTCGGCATCTGCCAACCCTTTCGGAATCACCAAAACTTTCTCCTGCTCTTTCCGTTCTACTTCCTTCGTGCCTATTTCTATCGCTTTTATGCGATCTTCGCAGAGTAACTTCGCTTTTTCTCGATTTAATGTTACCGCGCGTTTCTTTAAATCTTCGATAGCTTCGTCTCGAGTGCTCACCATTTTGCTCAACCGTCGGCTCTTGGCGTTCGCTTGCGAGAGGTCTCTCTTGAGCGAGGAGATCAAATTCCGTTCGTTTTCGCAACGAGAACACTCCTTCTTTTCCTTTTCCTTCGTTTTTATTGTTTTTCCTCGCGTTATCCTCTTCATTGCAATCTCGTTCAAACCAATCTCGTCCGCTTCAGCATCGGCAACGGTCTCCTTCCTCGCGATTAATCTCGCCTGGGTTCTCCTCACGACTCTGTCGGACAAGATATGTTCCGGCAAATTTAGGCGCGACAGAAAAGACGACGAAAAAGCGACGTTGTTCTTCTTTTCGTCTTCGTCGTGGTTTTCTTCCTCTTCGTTCCTTTCCGTCATATATCTTTGCGCTCTTTTTACACCCAAAGTGTGCTTTGCGCTCTCACGCCTCACAAGGCCTGAGTACTAAAAAATGGTGCAAAACAAATCCATCGAAACACGTATATGTATTTGAACGAAGACCGCTCTGAAATTTCGTCCGGAGCTAAAATCTGTCTTTTTTGAACTCGTGGGCGAAATTTCGCGGCCATTCACCCCTGCGCGACATTCACCTTTTTCATTATTTCGACGGTCTTTTTTGAGCACTTTGATGAGAGAAATTTTCAAATCGTTCGCCTCAGAAGAAAACAAAGAGAAAGAAAACAAATCATGCGAGAGAGACGGTTTAGCGCGACCACGAGCGCTGCTCGTGGAAACAAAACCGCGACGAATATTGAAAAGAAAAAGACGAAAAAGAAGACCTCGCTCTCTTCGTCGGTATCGTTTTCGCAGCTGGTGTGCTCTCCAGAAGAAGCGCTTAACGAGAAGAATATCACGACGACGACGACGGGGAAAAACAACAACCTTGGTTTTAAAATGATTCGAACGGAATTGGACCAAGTCGTTCGGTGTGCCGAGAAGAGTACTGATACTACTACTGCTACTCATAACAACGAGAGAGGCGGCCACCAGAGATTAGTCGCTCGCGTGGTGGTTTTGGACGACGACGAGGACGAGGAGGAGGACGAGGAGGACGAAGAGGAGGAAGATTCGGACGTGGAGGAGGAGATTGAAGGAACGCAAGTTCCGCTCAGCGCAGGCGGGGAGAAGAAGCGTAAGAAGAAGAAGACGGATGATAACAACAACGGCGAGATGGGAGATTTTGATGTTGTTGATGATGATGATGAAGAGAAAGAAGAAAATGCGCAAAAACTATTCGCGACGACTTTGACGACGGCGACGCCGGCGACGGCGAAGCGAAACAAGGACAAGTTTCGATTGCATCAGATGTGCGCGGAGGGAGACGCGCTCGGCGTGAACGCGTGGTTATTAAAGTCGTCGTCGTCGTCGTCGCGGAGACGGCACGTGAAGAATATCGTCGATGAGAAGAAGAAGAAGAAGGGGGTAAAGTCGGCGAAGAAGTTTTTCGCGAGCGGGACGCCGGCTGACGCGATGGGAGGACAGACGTGGCCGCCGCCGCCGGTGAAGGAGATATTCGATGCAAAAACCGGAAGGAAGTTGACGCCAGAGGATGGGAAAAGCGGCGATGGTGACGAAGGGGGCGATGAAGACGACGACGATGACGCCGCAAAATACGACGAAAAAGAATGCGATGTGAACGTTCGAGACGATAACGGTAACACGCCGCTCGCGATCGCATCGGCGTTGAGCGATGAAGAGGTTTCGGTATCTATTACCGAAGCGCTTCTCAGGGACGAACGCATCGATGTGTTTGGCTTTTGCGACGTGGACGGATACGCCGCCGTGCACTGGGCGTGCAAAATCGGTAATGCCAAAACGTTGGAAATGTTGCTCGCGCACGATCAATCACTGGTCGACTTCCGAGCGGATGATTTGAAGTGTAGCACTCCGGCGATGGTCGCGTCGAGGTACGCGCAAATCGAGTGTCTAAGCGTTCTGAAAGCGTTTCGGTGTGACATCAATTTGCGAGATATTTACGGAACCTCGATAGTATACGAGTGCGCCAGCGAACTGGGCACATTGAAAGAACGAACCAAATGGCACTCGAAAACACGAAAATTTCTGTTGGATACTTTTCCAGAGCTCCGCGTGGCTATTTTACACCACGCGGATTGCGGTGATCACGTTTCTGTCAGACCGCATCAAGAATCGCCCGATCGAATCGTCGCCATTTTGAAAGCGCTTGAAAGCGCTTCGGACGATAAGTCGTCGCTGAAAGCGAGCGGAGGCGGATTTTTCAAAGACGAGTTTCATCTCGACGACGCGTTCGAGGAAGCCGACCCCGAGGATGTCCTTCGAGCGCACACGGAAGACTACGTGGCGACCCTGGCTGAACTCGGCGAAGCCGTCGGCGATACGCCCATCGCGTTCACGCCGTTCGTACAAACAAAAAGAGGAGTACCGCCGAGGAAAATAAAACCAATCGCCAACTCGGATACGTTTTGGTCGAGTGGGACGTTACGCGCCGCTTCGCGAGCCGCCGGGGCTGCCGTAGAAGGCGTCAAACGCGTCGTGGAAGGGAAAAGTAGACACGTTTTTTGCTGCGTGAGGCCGCCTGGACATCACGCAGGCTTGGAAGGTGCCACGGAAAACGCCGTCTCGTCGGGATTCAGTCTCGTAAACAACGCCATGATTGGTACGTTTGTCTCTCTCTTTTTCTCTTTTCGTTCTTCCGTTTTTTGCGTCCGTTTCTCGGCTCTCATAGAAAGCGCAGCGACTGTCCTTCTCTGTTTTGACGAAGTGACCCGTGTCGTTGTGACTGATACCAGAGCCACACATCAAATTTTTGTTTAAAAAGCGGTCTTGTTATACGGAGACGAGCGAAGCTTCACCTCTCTTCCGACAGATACGGATTGCACATCTTCGTTGTTGGATGTTTTGTTCTTCTCGATGTTGTGTTTTTTGGTAGCTTTTCTGTGTGCTCACATTTTTTCATTTTCTCTATCTCCCCTCATCAGGTGCGTTACATGCGCTAGAAACTATGGACGATATCGAGAAAGTCTGCGTGATTGATTTCGACGTTCATCACGGTAACGGTACGGAAGAAATCGCGCGCTCGTGGACCAACCGTCATAAGCGCGAACAGATGATGCGCTCGTCGTCTTTGTCGGCAAAAAAGCAAATATTCTTTTGCTCCATTCATTTAGCCGACGACGGAGTGCGGAGTGGCATTGAGTTCTACCCGAACACCGGTGTAAAAGATGATCCGTTAGGGAACTGCTTGAACGTAGCCATCGCGCCTTTATGGGCTAACGGCATCGAAGAGAAACGCATCAAGACTCGTAAGCGACACTTTGACGAACAAACGACGTTATGCGAAGAAAATAACGAAGCTACGATGAACGCTACGCAAGATACGACAACTACGACCGCAAATGTAACAACAGCAGTAACAACAACAACAGCAGCAGCAACAACATCAACAGAGAATAGCTCGGCGGCAAACGAAACCGGTAGGGAAGCGTGGATGAGAGCGGTGAAGGAACGCCTCGTCCCCGCGATTCGCGCGTTTGCGCCAAACTTATTAATTATGAGTGCCGGGTTTGACGCCGCTGAGACGGATTTAGGAAACGTAGGTGTCGACAGAAGAGGCGAACGGAAAGTAGGAGTGAACTTGCAACCGAAAGACTACGAAGAGATGACCGCTCGATTGGTCGAAGCAGTCGAGTCGTGTCCGGAGGCCAAAGGCGTGGTTTCAATACTCGAAGGCGGGTACGGCTCTTACGACGCAAGTAGTGGATTGGATCGCGACATTTTAGCCAAATGTTGCGTTTCGCACGTCAAAGGGTTGTCCTCGTTTGGTTTCGATAAGTCGACGTACCAGTAAAAGATGATACAGTATGTAATATTATTATTTAAGTTAAAAATTGAAAATTTTGTACACCTCATCACGCCGCCGCCGCTTCCGAGGAAACTTTATCCGCGGCAATCTTTAAACTCTTAATTTCCTTCAAGAAATACTCCGCGATCGTGTGCGCATCCTTCACAACTTCTGGATCGGTAACCAAAGTCAACCGTATTTCCCCTGCGTAACTCAACACGCTCACTTGGTTGATCAAATTCGCGCAGGCGAAATCCACCGTTTCCACCTCTATCCCGGCCAATCTCACGCGCTCAACCGGCCCTGGAACGTTCGTTAAGACCATAGAGTGTCGAGACATGTAATCGTAAACGGTTTGTTTTTGCATCGCCGACCCGAGTTTCCCGATTATAGCGTTCAAGAAGATCGTAATCGCCGCTTCCGGCGATCGTTTCAAATCATACGTTTTCTTCATCGTTCGTTTCAACCGTTCGGTGGCTGAACACGGGCCCATCGAGAGTCGCAAGGAAACAAACGTGAATAAATTTTGCAACGTGTACGGATCTTTTTTCATATTTTCCATCTCTTTCTTCGGTATAGTCGCGAAGGGAATAATCGCCCTGACTCTCGTCGACGGTTTCTTCGTAAACGGGCAGTCCCTCGCCTCCATGTACCTCTGCACCGCCCCCGCTATGCACGACACGACCACGTCGTTTATCGTACACTTAAACGCCGCCCTCACTGCTTTCAACTCCTCCAACGCGATCGGCGTAGACGTCGTGATTTCCCTTTTACCGGACCATTTCACCGGCTCGTCTCGAATGACCGTCTTATTATCCGCCGGTCCAAACGCCGTAAACACCGCGCGACAAAAACCAACCATAAACACCCAAACGAAATACAAACAGTCCAACATCATCGCCCACGCATTCTTAAACTCCTTTTTCTTCTTACTTCTCTTCCAGTGCACCATTTTCACCGGCTCGCCGTCTAACCCACACGCGATGTGTTCCAATACCTTCACCGCGTGCACTCCATCCCCGATGGCGTGCGAATATCGAATCGCCAACACCGGCTTAATACTACTTTCGCTATCGCCGTTCTCGCTACTTTTACTTCTATTATTACTCCTTCCTTTCGAAGAACTCAACACGAACACGTCGAACAAAGGCACGTCCGTTTGTAACGGTTTCACCAGTAACTCGTTCTTAATCTTTTCTAATTCTTCGTGCGAGTGCACGTCGTCTCGTCTCGTCACGTGTTTTTGAAACCGAATTTCCGTGGGCACCCAGTGCAATTTCCCCAACACGTTTCCCTCAACAACCGGTTCGACTTTACACCGAAACCTGGGAAACTTTGCCAGTTTGTTCAAAATACCTTGTACATGTTCGTCCGAAGGTACAGATTTCATTTGGAAAAACGCGACGAGTGGGTAATCGATCGCGCCCGCGTGCGGTGGGTGCACGCCGGAGGTTAACGACGCTCGCGCGAGACTTTCATCCATCGGTGACATTTTCGGGACGTCTTGGCCTTCTTCCCCCATTATTATTCTTTCTTGCCCCCAAACACTCTTTGACGACTTTACGAGAAAAAGAAGCAGAAAAAGCAAATCGTCGCGTCTGATGAATCGTCGTCCGATGAATACTCGTCGTCTGAATCAAAAGGGTGGTGGTTGGTTTTGGCGCGCAAAAGTCTCTCTCCTTTACTTCTACTGATGAAGCAAAAGCAAAGGAATATCAGAGAGAGAGAGAGAGAGAAAAACAATCCATTTAGGGTATCAATAAAACCCTAAACACATTGGCGCTGTGTTTCCTTGTGGTTTCAACAGATCACTTCGTCACACAAACACACGAAACGAAAGAAGGAAAAGTACGAGGAGTGTACCATAAAATGGCGAAAGTGGCTTCACCGATGGTGAGTGCACGACTACTTTTATGCATCATCACATCGCACGGTGTATAGTTTTTACTCTCGCGCTTCTTAAGTAGTTTCTTTTTCTAAGAAGAAGAAGAAGAAGAAGCGTTTGATTTTGAAATCGGATCTCTCTTTTCTCTCTCTGAACGACGACGTGAACGAGACTTTGATTCGTTTGGTGTTTTGGATCTCGCGTAAACTCTCGTTTCGTAAACTTTGCTCCTCGTAAACGCGCACTCACCACCAGATGTTGCTTTACTACGTACAGATGATGATGGACAACCCGGACGCGTTCAAGAAGACGAGGAAAGGGATCGATGAGAAAGAAGAAGAATCAGAAGAAGAAGACTTGTACGTTCGGTACAAAACCTTACAACGCGAATTAGAGTTCATACAAATCCAAGAGGAGTACGTTCGGGACGAGCAGAAGAATTTGAAAATCGAACTTATGAGAGCGCAAGAAGAGGTGAAACGAATTCAATCGGTTCCGTTAGTCATCGGGCAGTTTTTGGAGATGGTGGATGAGAATTCGGGAATCGTCTCGTCGACGACGGGGAGTAATTACTACGTGAGGATTTTGAGCACTTTGAACAGAGAGTTATTGAAACCTTCGTCGTCGGTGGCTTTGCACAGACACTCGAACGCGTTGGTGGCGATTTTACCGCCCGAGGCGGATTCGAGCATCTCGTTGATGAGCGACGCGGAGAGACCGGACGTGACGTACGCGGATATCGGCGGCGCGGACGTGCAAAAGCAAGAGATGAGAGAGGCGGTGGAGCTGCCGTTGACGCACTTTGATTTGTATCGACAGATTGGTATCGACCCACCGAGAGGGGTTTTGATGTACGGACCGCCGGGAACCGGAAAGACGATGTTGGCCAAAGCCGTGGCGCATCACACGTCGGCGGCGTTTATACGAGTGGTTGGGTCGGAGTTTGTGCAAAAATATTTAGGAGAAGGCCCAAGAATGGTGAGAGACGTGTTTCGATTGGCAAAGGAGAACGCGCCGTGCATCGTGTTCATCGACGAGGTTGATTCGATCGCGACGGCGAGATTTGACGCGCACACTGGGGCGGACAGAGAAGTCCAAAGAATTTTGATGGAATTGCTGAACCAAATGGATGGTTTCGACCAAACGGTAAACGTAAAGGTGATTATGGCGACGAATAGAGCGGACACGCTGGATCCGGCGTTGTTGCGACCGGGAAGATTGGATAGAAAAATTGAGTTCCCGAACCCTGACCGAAGGCAAAAGCGATTAGTGTTTCAAGTGTGCACGGCGAAGATGAACTTGAGCGACGAGGTGGATTTAGAGGATTACGTTTCTAGACCGGATAAGATTTCAGCGGCGGATATTCGAAGCATTTGCCAAGAAGCCGGTTTGCAAGCGGTGAGGAAGAACAGATACGTCGTCATGCCGAAAGATTTCGAAAAGGCGTATAAAGTCTCCGTGAGAAAGCCGGGCGATGATTTCGAGTTTTACAAGTAAAGCGAACGAACGAACGTTTGGCCGGCGCTCCGCGAGTGAAAGACGACGTCTTAGATATAGATATGTAGAAGAAAAATGAGTATTGAAAACCAGTTGTATTCGCACGTTCGTTTTTGTGTTTTCCATTCACTCTCGCTGCTGCGCTTTCTCTTTCTCTCTCTCTTTTTGTTTTTGGCACATCCTTTTCTCTCGCCGTCTACCACCCTCTCTCTCTCCTTTTCTCTTCTCGTACCTTTTTTCTCACCCTCTTATAAACACCCTCTTACACCCTCTTCACCCTCTTACACCCTCTTTATGTTGTTACACACCCTCTGATTTGTTGTTGTTGTTGTTGTTGTTGTTGTTGTTGTTGTTGTTAAACGGACGTAGCGAAAAGCAATAATTATTTCTTGCACTTGAAGCACGCGCCTCGGGAAGCAAAGTTGTGCGCGCCACATCCGTCGCACAACCAATCGCCGCTTCGCATGGGGAAACCTCCGCGACCGTCGTCGTCGTCGTCGTCTCTTTGTTCTCTCGAAGAAGGCGGTCCTTCCGAAAAACCGCTCTTCCTCGTTTTGCACTTGAAACAGGCGCCTCTCGAGGCGAAGTTATGCGCGCGACATCCCGCGCACAACCAATCTCCCGGTCGCAACGCCGCCTCGACGCCGCCGTTGTGCGAATAGCCATTCGCTTTATCGTCGTCGTCGTAATCGTCCACCTGATTAGCACCCGCCGTGGATGGGTTACCCAACGGCGGTGGCGGCACAAACTCTCTTTCCATGCCGCCGCCAGAAGAACCCGTCGGACTGGAAGCTTGCGGCGGTGGTTGCATCACCGGCGTGACGTTCTTCTTGATTTCTTTGCACTTGAAACACGCGTTTCGAGAGGCAAAGTTATGCGCGTTGCAGTTTTCACAGTACCAATCTCCCGGGCGCGTACTGTGCGCGATGGACGACGGGTCGGTGTTCGGCGCGTAACCGGCTCTCAAGTTGGACGGCGGCGGTGGACCTTTCGGCACTTGCGGTTGCGGAATGGCGCCTCCTGGCGGACCGCGCGACGCGGCGGCTTTCGCCGGCGCCGCGCTTTCCGGAACAACCGCCGCGGTGGACTTCGCGATGGATGCCCAACTCGTCGGTCGTGGCGCGGACGGCGGCGCTGGCGCTCCTCCAGGAGCAGACAAACCTCCTCCCGGCGGCGATGGACCTCCCGGCGGTCTTTGTGGTTGCTGCTGTTGTTGTTGGCCTCCTATCAAAGATGATCCCAAGCCGCTGGTGAAACCCGGCACGCCGACCGGTCTCGGACCAAGCGGCGGAGCGGGACCTCCTCCCGTCGATCCCACCCCACCAGTTCCTGCTACAACTGCCGCCGCAGACGTCGCTGCGACAGATCCACTACCTCCCATACCCCCCATCATGTTACCACCACCTAAAGCTGACGAAGCCGATGAAGACAAGGCCCCGCCGGCGGAATACGAGCCCGGCGCCCCGCCGGTTTGTTGCTGTTGTCCGCCACCGCTACCCCCACCAACCGGCGACGTCGAAAATACGCTGCCTCCGAACGCGCCTCCGCCGGCACCCCATGCGCTGCCCCCAAAGCCTAAACCTAATCCACCAGCCCCGCCGCTCCCAACTGATGCCAAAATACTGGACGCCGCGTCGTAATCCGTAGCAAAATTCGTGTTTCTTTGCGGCATCGCGTCGCCGTGTAACCCGCCGAGGCCGCCGCTTCCAAAACCTCCAAACCCATCTCCAAGCCCCCCTACGGCGGCTACCGTTGTTGTTTCACCCACCAGTCTCGACGCGCTCGCTAACGATCCCATCAACGGCATCCTCGGATTCGGAAACGGCCTCGCTTCGTCGCTCAACTGAATGCACGTCCCTCGGAACCTGGGCAACAAATCTAACTGACTCTCCAAACTTCGATCGAGCCATCTTTCAAACCCTTCCACGTCCTGCCCGGCGTACCTTCCGAGCGTCAAATTTATCGCCTCCGGACTTTGCTCCGCGTAATACCTATCGCACCCCGGCAGTAACCCCAACAAAGCTCTCGACAGCCTCAAACTCTCCGGACACTCCACCGAGACCAACACCGCGCCTTGCTGCGTCACTTTACACTTGGGCAAAAGCCTCCCGGTCACTTGCGGGAACTGCGTCGACGCGTGCCTCACCTGCGATGAAATCGAATTCGCGGATTGATTGCACTTGGACAATCCGGAGAGTAAAATCAAATGCGGAGGTGCCGCGTTCATCCCTTTATTTTCAATCAATCAATCATAAAAGAAAGGAGAAATTGTTTTGTTGTCAGCATGAAAAGCAGTACTAATGCGAGTAAAGAGAAGACGATTTTGGACGCGTATATATAAACACACAGTATGCGTATTCTCCTTTTCCTCCTCGACTTGTTCTTTTCTCGTTCTCGTTGTTTCAAAGACGAAGAAATGAACAGATTCTCAAAGAGAGGAGATCCAATTGAAAACCGACGGACTCCCGACGCTTCGAAACGAAGCATTCAAAGAAGAAGAAGAAGAAGAACTTCATCATCGAGAAGAATGCGAAAGCCTTCTTTCACGGAGAGACAAAAACGCAAACACGCGCGCAGCGCACGCGTAAAAGAGGTTCACTCAACTTCAAAAGTACGCGCGTATACGCGAGAGAGAGAGAAAGAGAAAGAAATGAATCAAACGAGGATTGTTAAAAAAACGACGACGACATCACACGCGCACCCGCTCTCGCATCTTTCTGCGCGACGAACAACCCTTCAAACGGGCTGTTCCTGTGCCACTGGAGGACGTTGGCGAGGTTTTCGATCGCTTCTTCGGCGGCTTCGTCGAACCGTAAGCGGCAGTACGCGTGCGGGTTGATCGATTGTTCCATGTGGTAGAGTCTAATCTTTCCTTCCGCTCTCTCTCTCTCTGCCTGTCTCGCTTCTCTCTCTTTTTTTTTTCTGTCGTTCGCGTCTCGCGTTTTCTGTCGCGTTTTCTGTCGTTTTTTTTTGAGTATGAGTGTACAAGCGTTTGTCAGATCAGAAATGACATTTGGGGGAGTTGCATCTCTTCAATTTTGTGCTTTGTAATAAGCGGATGATGTTTTTTGAATCGATCGAAAGTAGACTTTCATCCGTAGTACGCATCGAAAGCTTCGGAAAGTGTTTCATTATTCCAAGCGCGAGAGGCTCGTTTTGTTCCGTATGTGGAGCTTTTTAAAGCGTGTAAAAAAAGTGTTTTTTTGTAAGCGTGTCGTGTTGTCCCAAAACAGAGCTGTGTTTTCTGTTTTTTTTCCTAGCTCCTCTCTTTTTTTTTTTGGTTCCTGGGGGAGGACAGACAAAAACACAAATTCAGAGTCAGATGTAATACACATTAAACGCGCATAAAAACGGAGGATACAAACGCAAAAACTTTTTACGAGAGAGAGGAGATGAACGCGTCTTCTTCCGTCGTTCTTTCTTCTTTCTCTTTTTTCTCTGTTTCTGTTTCTTTTTGAAACGACGAGGATGATGATGATGATGCAAAACGAGGACAACTTTGAACGGAGAAAAAGCGCGACGGTTTCGAGTTTGGTGATGACGAGCGGTGATGATGATGATGATAAAAGCCGAGCAGGGCGGGTGGACGAACGCGTGCGAGATTTCGTCGAGCGCGTGAACGCGTGCGAGAACATATTCACGACGAGTTCGTGCTCCGGCCGAGTTTCAATCTTCGCGGAGAGGACGGAGGAAGATTGCAAAGAGAAGAGGAAAGGCGGCGAGTGGGTGTTCGTTTCGCACGAGTTAGTCGTCAAAGAAGAAGAAGAGGAGGAAAGAAGTTTGATGGTGGAGAAGATGAAAGAAAGTTTAAGAAAGTCATCATCAACGTTGACGCTGCGGTTTGAACCGTTCATATTAGCGGTGGAGACGAAAGACGAGCACACGGCGCGGATGTTTGTGAAGTGCGCGAGAGACGCCGGGTATCGCGAGAGCGGCGTCGTGTCGACGGTCGATGAAAGTAAAAGAGCGAGTGGGAGTGGGAGGATCACGGCGAGCGCGCGGTGCTCGATTCGAATGGAAGCGCTGGTGGCGAAAGATGGGGAAATGCTTTTGAGCGACGAGGGATTGCGCATTCTCGTTGAGGAATGTAACAAGAAAATGAAGGCGAATTGGGAACGCGCGGATCGGTTTTATGCTCTGTTTACGGAGAGGTTTTGCGGTGAAAAGAAGACGGATGATGCTCTCATCATCAACAGCAAAAACAACAACAACAACAACGGTGGTGATACTAGTAACAACAGTCATAGCGGGAGAACAGAAAAAGCGAAACGGTGCTGGTTCCTGGTGGACTCGTTGTGCGCAAAGACGTGTAAAGACGCGTTGAAGCGAAACGGGTGGCTCGATCAAAGTCGAAAATCGGCATCCGCATCAATTGAAGAGGCTCAGAGGAGACATTTAGTCGTCGATAATCCAGTTGTACATGAGGAGATAGACGGCGATGTTGAAGGTAAAGAAAATACCGGTGAGGATGGGAAAAAAGTCAAGAAACCGAAGGCGCTACCGCCGAAGAAGAGTTTCGTGAAACTACCGGTGATTGAGACGAACGCGTTTGTTACGCTCATGGATAAGAACGCGACTGCGGTCGAACCGTCCTCGGCGCCAATCCATTCCGCCATATCGTTGAATTTGGCCACATTTATCGTCGAGGACGTAGACGCGCCCGGGAATGAGAATGGTAGCAGGAGTAATAGTGGTAGTGGTAGTAGTAGTAGTAGTAGTAGTAAAACTCTTCCTCCAGCCGCACTTCTCGCGTCGAGAATTGCAACCACGTTGAGGAATCAAAAGGATAAAGGAATCACGTGCACCGAAAAGTTCATAGAGACTGTCGTAAGCGCGGACGTGCCGAAAAAATGGGAGAAACTTGGCGACAATCTCGTGCTTCTCCCGAAATCTGCCTTCGCGAAGTACCGAGAAGTCTGGGATTTTTTTCCACCGTGGGAACACGTCGCGGAGTGCTTGAAAGTTCAACGCATTTTTAGGCAAGACACCGTGAGCAAAGGCCCCAAACGCGAATCGCGCGCGGTTTCGGTTCACGGAAATGACAGCGGATGGGTCGAACACAAAGAACTCGGGGTGACGTACGGATTTGATTGTTCGAAAGTTATGTTCTCTTCCGGTAACGGCACGGAAAAGAAACGCATGGGTTTCGATGTTCGCGCGCGAAACGAAGTTATCGTAGATTTATACGCCGGTATTGGATATTACTCCTTGCAACTGCTGAAAAACGGAAACGCAAAGAAAGTTTACGCGTGCGAATGGAACCCAAACTCGTGCGAGTATTTGCGATGGAATATAAAGAAGAACAACATCGAGGCGAACAGATGTGATGTGTTAGAAGGCGATAACAGAGAAGTAGCTCCGAAGAATGTTGCCGATCGAGTGTTGCTCGGATTATTACCCACATCTCGCGAAGCGTGGTCCGTCGCCGTGGGCTGTTTGAAAGCGGAGAAAGGCGGCGTGTGCCACGTTCACGAGTGCGTCGACGAAGGCGACTTTGAGAAAAAAGGCGATGAAATTCTCGCCGCGATGCGAGAGGTGAAACCAAATTGGACCGCTCGAATTGAAAAAGTTGAAAAAGTGAAGAAATACGCGCCAAGAGTTTGGCACTTAGTCTACGATATCGTTTTACGACCACCGATGAAAAGGAATGTGGGGGAAACGTCCTCCTCGCGCAAAAAGTTGATGGAGAGTGAAGGCACAGGCAAGACGAAAAAGTCACACTTCGCGAAAGTATTGCGCAAGCACCGCCCAACATTGGAGGAGGTTCGAGCGATTAAACGGAGTCGCGAACCAGTCGTTTTTACGGGAATCGACATTGGAAGTTGCGCGCAAACGTGGACGCCGCAATATTTGCTCGAGAAATCACCCACGCTTGCGAATGCGAAAGTTTCCGCGCACGTCTCTTCGAGCGCAAACTTTGATTTCGCGAGAAAGAATTTCAAATACGAAACGCTCGTCGGTAGAGATTTCTTACAGAAAGTAGTAAGGTCCGCTTCGTCGTTGTCGTCGAAAGCAGAATTTCTCTATCTCCGAAGTTTAGGCGCCGATCCAAGGAAGTTTGAACCGGCGATGGCACTCCAGCAATTTCCGGAATTGGTAGGAGACGTTCGGCTACCGTCTGACTTATGGGATAATAAAGAGAACGCATTACATTCGGTCGTTTTGAGAGTTTCCAGCCCAAGCGTGAAGATTTGGTTGCATTACGATGCCATGGATAACGTTTTAATCCAACTCAACGGAACGAAACGCGTTGTTTTGTTCCCACCGAAACATTCCGGCGATTTGTATTTGAAGGACAGTTCGAGCATGGTGAGCGATATCGACGATTCTAAAACCAACGATGCAGAGTACCCTCGATTTCGACACGCGTTAGAAAACGCCCAAGAAATTATTCTTCAACCGGGTGATTGTTTGTTCATTCCAGCGCTGTGGGCACATAGATGTGAATCGGGATCAGCCGCTCCATCGGTTGCGCTCAACGCGTTCTTTCGCGACTTGGAGAAAAATGCCTACCCGGCGAAAGATGCGTACGCAAACGCGGATCCTATCGTAGCGAAAGAGGTGCTCGCCAACATCGAAGAAAGTATTGAAAAACTGAAGGCGTTACCGAACCAACACGGTGAATTTTACGCCAGCGTTGCGAGCGCCAATTTGGCTCGCGCGTTCGGCGTGGATCCCGTGCCAACTACAGTCGTCGACGACGAGAGGAGGGGGAAGAAAGACAACAATCGAGCGAGTGTACTATTGAAAGCGTTTTGTGGCGCTGTCGTCGTAGCGGTCACAAAAGCAATCGCAAAGAAAAAGATTGCGTAATACGAGATGGAAAAAGAATGACGCTTTATCTAAATCTAAATCTACTACGCACTACTCTTCTTCATCTCCTCTAAACAGAACCGCATCAATCTTGGCGTCGTCTCTGGTATCCCCCCTAAAATCTCAAACTCGCTCAACATTCCTTTCTTTCTATACCAGTCCTCTACCGGCAAACTTTGCCTCTTGAACGCTTCCAATCGGGCTCGCACCGTCTCCTCCTTATCGTCGTCTCTCATGGTCATCTTCCCCACGCATTTTTCCGGCGGCGACAACGGCGGCATGATTATCCTCACCCCATCTTTCGTCGTGTAATCGATATCGGCCACGTTATACCCTTTCCCGCACTCCCCGCATTTCCTCCTCGCGCACGCCTTCTCGACCAAAATCGCCTCCTCCAGCGTAAAGTTCAAAACGACGTCCACTGGAACCGTTTCCGATAATCTCTCCGCTTGCGCTATAGTTCTCGGAAACCCATCCAGTAAAAACCCGCGTTCGCTCGCTTTCGTTTTTGGCATCGTTATCTTCTTAATCACCGCATCGACCACCATTTCGTCCGGTAACAGTTGGCCCGAGTTGACGATGTTTTGCATTTTTTTCCCTAAATCCGTTTTCCTCCCGATTTCCTCTCGCACTAAATCCCCCGCGGAAACGTGCTCGATGTCCATAGTTTTGGAGAGAATTTTCGCGTACGTGCCTTTGCCAACACCCGGCATGCCCAAAACGATCCAGTTTATTGCTTTTCCTTTTGAGTGAGGAGACGACGAACCCCCTCTGATGCGTGCATCGCAGGTGGATTTTAGCTCTGTTTCGATGACATTTTCTTTCCCATCATCAGCCGCCGTTTGGACGAGGAATCGTTTTTGTTGTCCTCGTCGACGCGTAAAAACGATGGACGATGGAGGCAACGCACCACGAGTACTACCACCACTACTACTAAAACTATTCTGAAAGAGAAGACGCTTCAACAACGGCAAAACGAGTGAGTCTCGTCTCATGTTTTTCTTTTTCTCAAAGCGATGGTTTTATGGAGATTTTATGATGGAGACGATGGAAACGTTTCGCAACCCGTGCCAGGCGAGCTTTTCGGTGTGCACTTCCTCGCAGACTAAACCTTTCCTTTCGCACGTTTCCAGAAAATGCACGTAATTCGGGTCCAGACCGATAGATGGACCAAACCCGCGACCGTTTAAAAGCGAGGCAAACGTTCGATGTTGGTGCGCGAGAAGGACGCGAGGAGGAGGAAGAGGAGAGGAGGAAGAAGAGTCTTTCGCGCGCTCGTTGCCTCTTCGTTTCGCCTCCTCATTCTTACCGCGTTCTCTTCCTCTGGCTGCTAATTCAAGTAACTCTGCGATGCTCTCGCACAAATCTTCGTGCGCTTTTCTCTCGTACGTGCAATCCGAACCCAGAATGAGATCCGGCGGAAACCTCTTCACGCGCTCTCGCAACGACGAACACATCGTCCCTCTCCCCCATTCGTATTTACACGCTAAAACATCGTCGATGCCATTTTGCCGCGCGTTCTCCTCGCACAAACGTAAAAGAGCCTCCGTGCCGCCATCCGTCAGCGTTAAACTGCTCGTTTTCGTTTCTTTCGCCTCGTAATACTTTGCCGCGAAAATGCCTGCGTATCCCGTCCCACATCCGAGTTCTAAAACGTTCCTCGTATTGGTGTTGTAAAACGCCTCTTCCTCCTCCTCTTCCTCTTCTTGTTTGAGAAGATACTCGGCTAAAACTTTGGACGAGAGCCAGATTTTCCCACCGGTACCGTACCCAGCTGACCATCCGGGGGAATCGATGCGTATTTCATTCGATGATGATGATGAAGATGATAAACCGTTAGGGGTGTTGGTGCTGTTCCCGAGAGGATAACGAGGGGATTTCCATCGAGGATGATTATTACGAAAGGAGGAGGAGGAAAAGGGAAAGGAGGCAAAAGAGGAGCGCAGCATCCACGTATGCAATACTCTCCTTTCTTCCTCCTCTCTCTCTCTCTCTGTCTTTCTCTCTCGCGTGCCCGGCGGCGCGTTCAAACCGCCAACAAACTTTGGGGAAATCTTCACAAAAAGTAGAGAGAAAAGGCAGAGGAGAGTTTGCAGAGAGAGGAGGAAGAAGATGTTACCGACGACGACGAACACTGCTCGATATTCATCATCATCATCATCTTCGAGACATCGCCGTGATGCTGAAGATGATCATCGTAATCATCATCGCGGGGTTCTTCGGGGATCGACAAAAGCAGCGGCGAAAGACTCCTCCTTCTCGTCCAAATGGGAAGCGAAAATCGTCCGGTTTCTCCTCCTGTGGACGTTGGTTTTACTCCTCTCCAACCTCTCCTTCCCTTTCTCTTCTTTTAAGACGACGCAGACGACGATTCAGACGACGAGAACGAGACAAAGAAGCGATGCGAATGGTAATAAGACAACATCTGTGTCTCCGGAAGAAGGGAAATTTCTCGACCAAATCTCTTCGTTGTTACTCGAACGAGTGCCGATATCGCTGTCGAAACGAAGATTGCGATCGAATTTAGAGTTCACCTGTGGAGGGTCGCACGTGGTGAAGATGCACGAGTATCGAGAGATGAAAAAGCAAAGCGGAGTGGGGTTGTTGAACGCGTTAGGGAACGAGGATTGGTTTACGGAGGGGTTGGATTTGGAAGACGCGAACGAGGACGTCGCGGATGACGGAGGAACGGAGACGAAGTCGTCGTCTTCATGGGAGGAGAGTGATGACGGCGATGATGCGCTCGGTAGTAGTAGGAGTAGTGGGAGTAGCAGTAGTAGGAGTAGCGTGCAAAAAAGGAAGAAGAAAAGGTATAAATCGTGCGCGGTGGTTGGTAACTCGGGTTCCTTGCTCGAGACGCAGTTTGGTTTTGATATCGATAAGAACGAAGCGGTGATACGGTTCAACGCGGCGGTCACGCAAGGGTACGAGCAGTTTGTCGGTCAAAAGACCACGGTGCGTTTGCTCAACGCGGTCGATTATAAAGGTCCAGAAGGTACGGAAGGCGAATTGAGACTGACGACGGCGAGAGGAAGCGACGTGAAAACGTGGGTGAAAAAGCTCGAGCAAAAACCGGAAGATATTCGGAACAGAAGTTTCGTGTTGGATCCGGAGATGCTGTGCCACGCTTGGGCATGGATCGGTAAGCACGGGGAGAAACCTTCCAGCGGTTTAGTCGGGGTCGTTTTGGCGTTGAAAATGTGCGAGAAAGTAGAAATGTTTGGGTTTCAGAGCAAGAATTATTTCGGGAAGTTTTCGAGGCCGCATTATTACGACTGGGAGCGACCGCAGAAAGGAAGGGAGAAGGTGCACCCGTTCCAAAGAGAGGTGGATTTGTACCAAAACTTAGAAAAGTTCGGGTATTTGACGACGTACACGTAATAGTTTTTTATGACATAAAGTAATAGGTATGTATCATATTCTACGGTATCATACAGCGGTTCGCACGGAGCTAATAATATTATTGACTATCTAGTGCACGTTGTTGCGTCCTATTTTCTTCTCGTTCTCTCTCTAGTTTCGAGAAGAGTTCACCGCCGCTTTCGCGGCGAACGACTTGGAATCGGAGAGGTACCTACTTCTAATTTTACTCGACTTGTTATTATTGCTGCCACCTTTATTGCTCCCATCGTTTGCTCCTTCTTGCTCGTCTGCTCCGTTACACGTTTGAAAACTTAAGAATGCATTCCATCCGACGCCAATCATGTTCAAATACAATAATCTTCTGTGTAGCGGCACGTACGCAAAGTTCACGACGTTCGCCACCGGCCAAATCGCCGAGCCGTAAATCAACAAATCCGGCAGCCTCGATTCCATCCTTTCCATGTTCTCTCTGAAATTAAGTCCTTCTAACACGCCCAAATATCCCAGAAACATAGCCGTGTAAGCAGGGAATAACGTCACGTGTCCGAGCGCCACTTTCGGCAACGCGTGGTTCTGCCAATTCCCAAATAATCGCTTGACTCTACAAAACTGCACTCGGTGAAGCCACGGCAACGCGTAGTGAAACATCGGACCGTGCAACGTCAAACCAACCGTAAAGAATCGTAAAGTTCGCTCGTAATCTAATTCCTTTATCATCGCCTGCATGTTATAATTTTTCGTGTTGTTGTGGTTTTCCTCTCTTTTCCCGGTAGTAGTATTATTGTTACCATCGCTCGAAGATGAAGAAGAAGAAGTAGAGGCCTCTTCGGCGGCATTCACACCACCGCTCGATGGATTGATGATTTGACACAACACGTCTCCGCACGCCATGACGCACCCAGACGTCAACGCGCTCTGCAGTATACTTCTCGTCATGCTGACTGGTCTCTGTATCCAATCCAAAACGATTGATTAAAACTCCTCTTTTCCCGGGATAATGTGTGTTGTCTAAAACACGCGCACAAAAAGCTCTCTCTCCCAAAACGTCTCTCCTTTCTCTCTCTTACTTTCTCTCTAAACTCTCTCTTTCTCTGTCTTAAAACCGGCGACGAGCCTCGCAGGCTTTCAAATGTAACGAATATATACGAGAAAAAGATACGCACAAAAACAGGCGCTTAAAACTTAAACCCTAAACATCTGTAATTGAAATTCTCAGAGAGGAATTTTCTCTGCACTCTTCTCTCTCTCTCTCTCTCTCTCGATGTCGTCTCTGTCGTTTTTGTCGTCGTTCGCCGCAACGAGAGCGCGTTCCTCGAAACGAGCGTCGTCGTCCTTCTCGTCCTCGTTTTTCTCTTCTTCTTCTTTTTCCTCCTATTATTCTGCAACAACATCATCATCGTTGGGAAAAATCGAACGAGGAAAACGACGGCTTAAAAAACGAGGACGAAGAACGGACGCGATGAATAATAACGAGAACGAGAACAAAAGAGAGGACTCAGAGTACGAGGAAGAGATTAACAAACTTTCCATCGGTGATATCGACGCGATTTTCTCCTCCGCGGCGGCGAAAGAAAACTCCGAGGACATCGAGGACGTCCTCAAGAGAGAGTTGCGCTTGAGAGCGAAAATAGACGAAGCGGAGAAAAAACTCGAAGAAGGTCGAGAAAAATTAAACGAGATGGCAACGAAGAAGAAAGAAGAGCTCGATCGGGAGATGAATTTGATGCAAGATAAGAACTCGCTGGAGTTTGGATTAATCGCGAGCGATTTAGACGCGGAGTTGAAGAAGATGGCCGAGGAGAGCGAGATCGCGAAGAAGAGAAACGAAGCGCTGAAGGAAGAGTTGAGACAGATGGCGGAGGAGTTGGCGAGAGGGACGAGCCGAGCGTCGAGGAGAGAGAAAGGGGTGAACGCCATCGACGTGGATAGGAAGAAAGAGAAACAGGTGAATCCGTTGACGAGGAAGTTAGCGGACGAGGAAGCGATGAACACGGACGAGAAGATGAAGAAGACGTTGGCGGAGACGCAACGAGGCGCGACGTTTTTTTTGCTAAAGCTGTTGTTGGGGATCGTCGTGATTTTTGAACTGGCGAGAGGTGAGTTTGCGGTCAGTTCTGCGCTGGCTGCCGCGCTCGCGCTGGTCTTTTATCAGAGCGAAGCGGAGAAGGCGAACGAAGGACCCTCGGAATAAAGAGAGAGTTTTGCGGGGAGATGTATATTATTTTATTTAAATCGCTTGTTTTCTTATATTTTACAAATGCTACTTTTATTGAATGCTAAAGTTAACCGACTGAAACCGATTCATCGCCTGCAACGCTGGATTAAATTGCATGGCGATGACTTCCTCTTCGTTTTTCCGAAACCCAATTCTTTTGTACATATTTTCAGCCTCGGCGACCGCGCAGAGATTCACAACCATCCCGGGAGCGGTTTCTTTCGCCTTTGCAATCATCCTCTCGACGATAGCGGTCCCAATCCCTTTCCCTTGGTACGGCGGTGCGACAACTAAATCCCAAACCGTCCCCACAAACGCGGCGTCGCTGGTCATTCTCGCGAAACCAATAACCTCTCTCCTCGTTTCCACGCTCGTCGACTCCACCGAGTTATTGTTTACATCCAACGCTCGCGTCTCGTATTCCACGTCCACCTCCGCGAAGCAACACAGATAACTCTTCTCCAACGCCAAGTACAGCTTATCGTTCGGTCGTCGACTGAAATTCACCGAGACGAATATATCGTTCAGAGCGTCTAAATCGCACTCCAAATCTTGTTGTTTTCCTTTCTCGACCAAGCGATAGGTAATCCCGAGAGACTCGTGTAAAAAATCTCTGCTCTTTCCTTCTTCGTTGTCTTCTTTGTCTTCTTCGACGTTTTTCTTCACCAAAGTCGTTTCCAAATCTTCCATTCTCTTTGTTTGCGCGTACAATCGCGCGTCTCTCGCTCCAATCACCCCGTCTTGCAATTCCACGGTGTTTACATCGTCGTCAACTATCGCGTTGTTGTTTTTCGCATTCGCGTTCCTCTTTTTCCTCCTCCTCCGTTTCTTCCAAGAGGAGGAGGAGGAAATCTTCTTCTCCTCTCGCAAAATTCTCTCGTGAATGTGCGTCGGATTCGTCCTCTCTTCGTGATTTTTTCCCAACGAAAACAAATTCACCTTGAAAGAAGAGGACGAAGAAGACAAAGAAGAAGACAAAGAAGAAGTGGTGGAACAAAACATCTCTCTCTCTTCTCTCTCTCTCTCTCTCTCTCGCTCTTGACTCTCCACCTCTCTCTTTCGCGCTTCTCCCTCGACGACACCAAGAACAACACAACAGAGACGAAAGAATTAATTACGTGTTTTTTGTTCCTTTTTTCTCTCTTCCTGGTCTCGTCGAAACAACAAACTTTTTATTTAGGGTATTAAACCCTACCTAAGCGTCTGTCCCTGTTTCCTTCGTTTCTTTTGCCCCAAAACAAGTAAGAGAGAGACAGAGAGAGAGAGATTAGAGAGGTGTAGCAGAGAACAAAGAGAGACGAAGAAGATGTCCTCCTTTTTGTTAAAAGTCTTCGCCGGTCCACTCTCCGCCATGTCCAATTACTACCGACGAACCGTCGGGTACGAACTCTCCAAGTACGGTTTACGCTACGACGATTTGCTCGACGAGACGCAAAATTTAGACGTCCAAGAGGCGTTAGATCGCCTGCCGAAAGAGGCACGAGAGATGCGAACGCAACGGTTAAAACGAGCCATGGATTTAAGCATGAAACATATTTACTTGGATAAAGAGACGATGGAGAAACAAACGCCGTTCGACCACTACTTGTCGCCGGTTTTGGCGGAAGTGGAGGCGGAGAAAAGCGAGAAAGTTGCGCTGGGATCGGACGTGTCGTACAACAGACAGATACCGTGATGGGAGAGATAAAAAAGCGAACGACGACGATATGCGAGAGGACTTCTTTTCATCTCATCGTTATTATAAAACAGTTTAAATACCAACACTCCTACTTCTACTACTACTACTACTATTACTGCGATGATGACGGTGCTCATACATACATTTATTTAATCTTCCGCGACGAAGGCTTTTTGCTCGTAGTACGCCTTCTCGCTCGCCATTTTCCGTTTTTGTCTCTCTTCGAACAGCGCTCTGTTTGCTTGCACTCTTTTCGCGATGGTGAGTTTCTTCCTCGAGAAGACTCTTTCTTTCACCGAGAGGATTTGGACGCCGTTCTTTTCGCAGACGTTTCGATCGCGCTCGGTGACGGCGTCGTCGTCTTCAAAGACGACCGCGGTCACGTTGAATGTTTTACAAATGTCATCCGTGAGTCGTGCCGGCGCGCCAACGACGACATCGTCGCAGTGTCTGCACGCGATGGCAGACATGGCGCGTTCGGATTGGTTGAGCATCGGCGGCGGTTGGTTCGTTTGGTCGCGCGTTAAATACTCGTCCGCGATAACCGCGCAGACGACTTTATCCGCTACGAACGAGCACTCTTCCAGGAGTTCCACGTGACCGGCGTTGAACACGTCGAACGCACCGACGACGTAACAACACGTCGTTTCTTCGTTTTTCTCGTTCTTCCTTTGCTTCTTATCTGTCTTCCTTTTCTCGGTCTCCTCGTGCATCTTGGACGTTTTACTGTACGAAACTTTCGCCGCGAACTGCGCTATCCTCGACGCCGTCGTACAAAATCTCGCCTCGTGTCTCTCGTTTTTCTCGCTCCTTTTACCTCCACTGCTCTCATCACCCGCGCTTTTACTCGTCGTGTTCTCGCTCGCATCCGCGTACTCCAACAACCTGGCCACCAAATCCGTCGTCGACACCCCTTCCGTCCTCTTGATCTCGCGATATTTCCCCAACGCTTTCGGTATCGCGTACGCGTCCGTCCCGTCCGGCAAATAACACGGGTCGTCCCCGTGCACGATGCAATCGATCCCATACTTCTCCGAAAATAACTCCTCCACAAACTCCTTCGTCAACTCGTACGGCACGTTCGCGATTATATCGTCCACCCACTTCACCGCTCGCACGCACTTCACCCTTTCCTGCTCCGGTAACACCGGTGGGCCTTTGCACCGCAAAATCTCCTCGTCCGAAACCAGACCGACGATTAATTCAACCTCTGCTTCTCCTCCTTCCGCATCTCCGCCTTCTTTTCCTCCTCCCGTTGATGTTTGGAAAGAGGCAATCGCTCGTGCCTGTCGCAGCGCGTTCGCGTGGCCGAAATGCATCAAGTCGAAACATCCATCCACGTACACTCTGAAGACTTTTCTCGTCTTCTTTAATGTCTTCTTAGCGCGGAGAAGCGCGACCGCACCGACGAGCAAAAACGAGGACGATACAAATGGGATCATGTTCTGTGCTCTCTCGAGTGTCTTAGTATTATTACGCAGAGTTTATGTATAATATATGCGCGCGTGTAACGTGCGCTTTACAGTGGAGAGAAATGGCTTCACTCTTAACATGTAGGGGAAAACTCTACTTTGATGCGATGATGAAACGCGCGAAGAATACGACAAAGAAGAAGGGACGAGAGGAAGACGAACTCGCGTTCAGAGGAACCGTCGAGCCGTTTTACTCGTCGGCGCATCCGGTGACCCCTGCGGTACTCTCATCGTTGTTCTTCGTTTCGTTTCGTAACCCACTGCGCGTTCAGATACCATTCGTGTGATGCGTGTGACTCTCTCTCTCTAACTCTCTGACGCTCTCTCTCTGACTCTCTCGTCAAAAACAGGAAGCGTACGGCTTCGCCGGCATCGTTTTGTCCACCGTCCTCTTCCTCTTCCACCTGTTTCTTCTCTTTTCTCCGAATCCAGAAGTGCAAAAGGAACGACAGTTGACAAAGACCAAATCCGAATACGGTGACGATACGCTCGTCCGGTTTATACTGTTCTCGAAACATTACGCCAGAGCGATCCCTCTGTGGATGAGTTTAGCGGTGTGTATGTACGTGATTGTAATCGAATGTTTAAGCCGCGTGAAAGTGCTTTCGTTGGACGACGGGCGGTTGTTCACGTACCGCGGAGCGGCGTCTCGCGCCTCCTCCTCGAACGTACTCCGACGAAGACGACGAAGGAGGAAAGCGGGCGAAAAGGAGGAGGGGGAGGAAAAGGAGACGAAAAGAGGAGGAAGTGGCGGAGGAGGGTTTATCGGCGAGAGCGTGGACGTGAGAGCGTGGAACGAAGCTTTGTTTCGTCGTCGTCCTTCGTGATCTCGGACGACGCGGCGAACGCGCTAGAGAATAGCAAGTGTTTTAGGAACCAAAATGAGGCCGTTAGACGGCACAAATTTCTCGCGTTAAAGTTCTTTGCAGAAAGAAAGAGAGAAAGCGTTTCCTCTCCTTTATCCTTCTCTCTCTTTCCCTCTCGGTCGTGTGCGTATATATTTAATTAATACGCCGCGTTAAGGGCATCGCATTCATCGTCCTCCGCGAGCGCTTCTTTTTTCCTCCGCGCATTTTTAGATACGTTTCCCCGAACATCAGGATGACCTTTGACGAGAACGACGGCGCTTTGACGAGCGCTGCGCCACCAAAAGTAGCCGCACTCTTGACGTTTACGAACGTGCACACGACCACGAGTACGAATACGACCAACGCGTTCTCTAAACGCGGAGAAGAAGAAGACTTGATCGATGATGAAATCGAACGCGTTTTGAACGCGAGAGGGGTGAAACGGTCGAGCTTTTTTGAAATCGAGAAAAATGGTGCAGAAGAAAACATCGAAGAAGACGTCGCACTCGGCGCGATGATGAAAACGCACGTCCGCGCGATGATTTCTCACGCCTTGCTCGTCTCCGAAGACGCGACGATCGTGATATCTGGAGACGATTTTGAGATGACTTTAAAACAGTTCGCGCGCGCGATATCGTGGGCGAGCGAAAGCGTGTTCGAGAAAGAGTTGAGACGGGTGCCGAAGAGCGCGTTTACGTTGAAAGCGACGTGCGCGGCAATCGGGATGAAGGAGAAGGCGACGTTGGTGGACGTGGTTGCGATGCGAACGGTGGGAGGGTTAGGGGCGAGTTCTTCGGAAGATGAGCGGAAGGGCGCGAAGTTGGAGCGGACGGAACTGGTGAATAAGGAAGACGCGAGGGATATCGTGAAGTATTTGCCGAGAGGCGACGACCGGGCGGTTGGTTTTTGTTTTTATTTAAAAGTTGGCGAGAATAGACCGGTTGGAAAGTTACGGTTGATTGCGTTACCACCAGTCGCGCCGAAAGCGTCGGTGTTTGCCACGTCGACGAGCGAGGAGGTGCTGAAAAGACAGGCGTCGGTGTCGAGAATTTCAGCCGTCGCGAGCGCGTTGAGAGAGTACGGAGGAATGGACGCAAAGTCGCAACAGCAGCAACAACAGCAAAGTGACGTGTTGGCGAGACGTTGGCGCAAGAATCCAGCGACGAGATTGTTGCACGCGATGCTCGTGGACGATGCGGATGAAGGCGAGAGTAGTGGTGGTAGTAATAGCGGGAACTACGTCTTTCAGAAATATTTCCGAAGCGCGTGTATCATCAACGGGTCGACGCCGTTTGGAGGAACACAAATCGCCAACATGGCTGCGGCGACAGCCATTTTACCGCCACCGCCACCGTCGGTGAAGAAAATAGTACACATCCAACAACAAAATCACGAGAAACAGAGGTCGAAAAAGATATTAGAGTTGGAAACGCGAGCAAAGGTGGCGGTAAACGTGCCGCCGCCGCCGCCGCCGATGATGACGGCTCAAAAAGTTGAAACAGAACGTTTAGAAAACAAGTTGGGTGGGCGTAATAATTCTGTGCGTATAGCGACGACATCGACGCCGAACGCTTCACCGTTACCGTTTCAGTTTAACGAAGACAACGAGGATGACATGCCGCCGACGCCACAAAATTTGAATTTTCACACGCCTCAGATGGCGTTTCACTCCGACGAACAAAGACAACAACAACAACAACAACAACAACAAAATACACAACGAAAAAAGAGAACGCCGCTCGCGGACATATCGGTCACGATACCTTCCCCGCCCGTAGTAAACGCATCAAACGACAACGACTATTACGCCGCCATCATTGGCGAGTTGAAATTAAATCTGGAACAAGAACGCAAACGCACCGTGGAGGCGGAAGAACGAGCGATGAAATCATCCGAAGCCGAATCGATTTGGCTTTCGCGCATGTCCGCGGCACGGCATGAAGACGAGAAGCGACGCGACGAACTCGAGATGTTGCGTCAATTGCACGCCGAAATGCAAGCGAGAGCGAAAGATGCCGAGGAGAAGGCAAATGTCATCGAAGAGCGGTGTAAAGACTACCGAAAGTTATCGGCGGAGTTGGAAGCCGAGTGTTCGCGTTTGCGAACCTCTGCGCAAAACGCGGAATCTTTAGCGAATGGGTTCGAGCAAGAGTTACAAGGTAAAACGAAAGCGTTGGAAGCGGAAGCTGCGGAACTCAATCGCGTTATCGAGAAGTTTACATCTACGGAAGAGGAATGCACAAAGGCGAGAGCGCTTTCGCGTCTGTTACAAACGCAATTGGACCAAACGAATCGAAAGTTTGACGACGTATCTGCAAAGTTAGAAGACTCGGAAAAGAGGGAAGATATTCTGAAGCGAAAGTTAAAAACCGTGGAAGACGACCGCGACTCGTTTCGAGCGAAAGCCGAAGACGCGGAAACGGCTTTACAACCGACGAAACTCCTTGCACAGAAGCAACTTGATGAGATCAAATCGCGCGAAGCTGACCGAGACGTTGCATACGCTGCCGCCGATTTCGCGAGACGCACTAACGCGAGCGTATCCGCGCAACGCGATAAACTGCTAGCTGAAAATGCGTTGTTAAGAGAAAAGTTGGCCGTGACTGAAGCGGCCGCAAAATCGGCGCTTTCCGGGATTGATTTCGCGAACGGCGCGAGTATGGGTTTTGGTTCTACCGAGGATAAATCACAGCAGTCGATGAACTCTGCGCAACTTAATTACGAATCGCCAAGTTGGTTGCACGAATATGCCGCGTTCTCAAGGGTCGGGACGGCGTAACGTAGGATGGATGTATATGCTTTTATATTTTACAACTCTACTTTTGTGTGCGTCTCTCTCTCTCTCTCTCTCTCTCTCTCTTTCCAATTGCACAGCTTTGATGGCACGTAATTATCACTCCTCCTCTTCACTTTCCTCCTCTTCATCACTATCATCGGTGGCGGTCAAATGATATGCCGCGCGAGGACAGTTCATACAACAGCGAAATCGTTCGGGTATCGGACCATCACTACATCCGCGGTCGATCAACGCTTTCGCAAACTCTTCGTGTCCTTCCTGTCTGGCAATTATTGGAGCCACTGGGTGCCAGTTCCAGTTATTCTCGGCACAAATTTTTTCGTTCCTCCACCAGTCGACGAGTTCCATCCTCCCAATGACACATAAACCTACCCAAACGCTGTCGAAGATACGACCCGTGTTTGCGTAAATTTCAGGATCGAAGAATCTTTCGAAGAACTTTTTCAGGGTAGTTACTGAAGAAAACTCGTGAATGAACCAGACACCGTGATCAGGGGTCATCACTCGAGAGTCTGGGAACGTGCCGTTTCGATGCGAGGACACTTGCCATCCGGTTCCTTTCAAACCTGTCAACATTGTTTTCGTCGCCAAACACGCGAATTTCACGTCTGTCGGATTCAGGAATGACACGACTTTCGCGAGCAAATCTTTGTTCTCCTCTTTCTCAAACAAATCCATAAGTGGACTCGGTCCTTCTTGAAGCTTCTCCAGAGTCAAATCCTCAAACTCGTACGTATTAAACGATCGTTTCACTCTCTCGTAACACTTCTTCGAGCTCAACGCAAATCGCTTCAAATCGCCGGTGGTTAACCGCCAAATTATTTCATTCTCGAAAAGATCTGGTATCTCCAACAATAACGTCGCCAACGTCGTCGGTGGTCCAATTGTTGCCCTTACTTCTTCTCTCACGCAACTGTCTGCGTCGAAATCGGCGCAAACAAAATCGGCACCGTCTCGCACGTCATTTTTTGACACGTCGTGAATGCGAATCTTGTACGGCAAAGCGCACCCATCCGAGATATCAAAACCCGGGGGTCGAGTCCAGTGTTCCACTATCGTTCCAGTCTCCCACATATTACTCGTTGGATCTGAAAACGAAACCACTCTCGCTTGCACCCGTTGGCCAACTTCAAACCTCAACTTTGGTCTCCTCTTGCTTTTGTAGCACCCCGTGTTTTCCAAGCGACAGCTTTCGTTCGTGTCGTCACGGATGAGATAAAATTTATACCCGAGCAAAGCGCGAAACTCCTCGTCAACTTCCGCCTTATACGGATGCACGACCTCGCAATTCACGTTGTTACATTTCACGTGCACGCCAACGACTCGCCCGGTGATTTGATGCTCCTCCTCGAAGTTGCCACCGACGAAACAAGAAAACTCCAAACGTTCTCCAACCTCGAAACGCAAAAACGGTCGTCGCCTCGTTTGCAACAAAGAAGACTCTTTCTTACCGTTCGCACCACCCAAACGCAACGGGTCGAAGCCCCTGTTCTTCTTCGTCATCGAGGCACCTTTTCTTTCTCGATATTTCTTCTTCTTCCTTCGCTCTCCTTCTTCTTCTCTTCGCCGTTTGCGCGGACGGAAGGAAAAAAAGAGAGAGAGAGAGAGATGAGATCGTTTGTGAATGTCGCATGTGTGTTTGTGTTTGACCGAACACAAAAGCGAGAGATTTGAGCGTTTTTTGTCTCTTTTTTTTATTCGTACAACTGCACAAAAAAACTCTCGTATCTTTCGTGTGTCTCTCCGTATCGCATGCATTTACTGACGCCTTCGCCGATGCAGGGGCTCTTCTCCCAAACGGGACAACAACCGCGAACGTCTCCGTTGTGTTTGAGGCAAAGGAGGGCGGTCGCGCAATCGTCGTCGTTTCTTTCACGAGGAGGAGGAGGTAAACGAGGAGGGAGAATTGATTCAAAAATTGTTGCGTCCAAATGCGTCTTTTCCCCGAGAACTGTGAAGACGTCCAACAAAAGCGGCGGTTTATTTGGCGGTGAATCAGATGCGCATTTGACGACGACGAGACAGAGAAGAAGCAGAGCTTTATTTGTGACGACGAAAGCGTCGGTGGATAACGCGGAATCGATCGCGCGTAAAGTGTCTCGAACGGCAGCGGCGTGCAAAACGTTAGGCCGATGGGGGTTTTGGGGGCAGTTGATTCTCTTCACCGTCGCCGCGGTGGTGGTGGTGTTTTCGTTTTTGTTTAAAGGGTTCACGAAAGCCACGGACGCGGGGTTGTATTTTATCTTGTTCGGGATCATGGCTGGGTTTTTTACCACGTTTTGGTCGCTCGGGTTAGTTCGATTGGGCGACCGGTTGAAGGCGTCCATCGCGGATCTCGAATTGGTGCCGCCGAGAGCGGAGGTGGTGAAAGCGTTGACGACTGGGTTGACGGTGAATTTGGTTGGGTTAGGCGCCACGATTGTTGGTTTACAAGCGACGACGGGGTTGTTATTCGCGAAGACGTTGACGATCGCGGCGACTGGGCCATTCGCGCAAAATGCCAATCCGGTGTTGGCGTTGGATATTTTCTTGGTTCAAGCGGCGAGCAACGCGATGTTGGCGCACTGGTTGGGGATGAGTATATCGTTGTGGTTGTTGAGAACGGTGAATTTACCGAGTCCACCCGCGCCGAAAGGGGAGAAGTAAGTGTGCATCAGTCGAAAGGTACATGATTTTAAACGAAGATGATGTGCTTCTTTTTAATATATTTTTGTTACAATTTCTCGCTTTTTATTTATATCTTGTTTTCTACAGAGAGACTTAAAGTGTACGCATATACCCGCCGCGCAACGACGGATGATGCTCACTTACTATTGTGATTATTATTATCTGTTGGTGGTATATATGCTCTATATCTAGTACGTGCTCAACCACGGATGTTTCAGCAACTCCTCTGCGGTAGCGCGGTTTTTCGGGTCGAAATCCAACATCGGCTTCAAAAACGCCGTCAGTTCCATCGCCTCGTCCTCGTCTAATCGATACTTTTCCACTAAAACGCGGTCTAACGTCCAAAACTTCAAGTTTTTAATGTTCCTCAATTCGCACGAGCGGTTAAAGAAATCTTTCGACCGTTTTCCACCGAGAGCGATTTTCTTCGGCATCTTCTTCCCGGCGAGTTCCATCATGAGCGCTAAATGATCGTCGTCGCGTTCGTGCGTTTCTCCACTTCGAGGGTCAAACAAGACGTCACCGGTGACGAGTTCAAAAATGACGCACGCTAACGACCATATATCGCACGCGGCACCGTATTTAGTGCCCAAAATAACCTCCGGCGATCGGTATTGTCGCGTCTGAATGTCCGAGGTGAATTGCTTGTACGTCCAACAGGCGTTACCTAAATCCACGATTTTCACATCTAAGTTATCCAGTTCTTCTGGAGAGAGAGTGAAACGCGGTGGTTTTCCACCTCCCGCAGACTTTTTCTGCTCTTGTTCTCCTCTCGCGATATCGTCTTCATCTTTGTTACTCGCGCCGCTATTATTTGGCATGTTCATGTTTCCTAAATCCTTCGTCATCTGCTCCATCTTCGTCGGCGTCGTCCCCGGCGGCGTCGCCTGGCCAACCGCCGCGACGCTCGACGAAGACCGACTTCTCTTCGACATCTTCGGCGGTAAAAACCTCGTTAAAAGGACATTCTCTGGCTTCAAATCCGTGTGTATGATTTCCCTCTCGCGATGCAAATAATCCAACCCTTTCAAAATACCAATCGCGATTCTCCTCACGCCTGGAATTGGAATACCTAAATAATCGTACCGTTTAATCAGCGTCAACAAATTATCGCCCAGACGTTCAAACACCATGCACACGTGCGTCCCGTTCTCACCTATGTGCTCGAACGAATCCACCAACTGTACCACGTGTTTCGCGTTCTCGCTGTATTCATTCTTCCTCGTAGCGTCATCGTCCTCGTTTTCTTTCCTCTGTCCGCTCGCAATCTGCTTCAATATCTCAATCTCGTCCCTCGCCGCTTCCAAGTAATGCGACGCCGACTTTTGTATCTTCAACGCGTACGTGTGTTTATTATTCTCCTCTTCAAACTTAATCTCTTTTTCTTTTTCTTCTTCTTTCGTCGTCCGTTTTAAATCGCTCACTATCCACACCGTGCTAAAGTGCCCCCAGCCTAATTTCCGCTCGATTCGGTATCGATTCTCGTGAAAGCAATCCCCGATGGAAACGCGGTGGTACCCGCCTTTTTTATACTCGTCCTCGCCTTCGCGATCGTCGTCGTCGTCGTCGTCTGAATCGTCGTCCTCGTCTCTGGACGACGTTCCTCGCGGGGACGAAGACGAAGACAAAGAGGGAGAGGAAAAGTCGTCGTTTTTGGAATTCCGCTGACGAATTGGTGAACCGTCGCCGGTTTCGTCGTCACGTTTTGTCGGTTCAGGGGAGACCATTTTGTAGTTCGTTTTCTCTGCCCCGCGACGAGACGCAAACGAGAGCGTAAACAACACGTGCTCTCGAATTTCGCGCTCTTGAAAGGATGAAAAGGAGGAATGCGACGGTGCGTTAACGCGCGTTTACTGCTACTAAATGTACCCAATGTGGTTGAAAAAAGTGCGGAAAATTGAGGAAAAATAAGACTTTTGAGAAAAGGAGTAACGTCTTCTTGAAAAGCGAGAGTTTTTATTATAGGCCAGGATGATTACACATTCTCTGTTTCCAAGGCAGAACGGACTCTCTGATGAGAGTGCGTTTGTTTATACCGCGCAGTTTATGTGTGTGTATATATATGCTACGCTCGAGCGAGCGCTCTCTCTCTCTCTCTCTCTAAACTACAATCCTACTCCGAACGAATTCGCGCGCGACCAGAGGGCCGAGAACGTAACAGATTCTCTCCAACCAGTTGATGATCTTCGCGTTGAAATGTTTTCCTTTAACGCCCCCGCTATTATAATCATCGCTATTATTCCTCCTTCCTCTTCTAAAATGCGGCGGCTCAAACGCATTGGTTTTTCGACGAAACGGTCGAAAATCAGGCACGCCGAACGCGTTCATGGACGCGTGTAAACTCCACGCGCCGGCGAGGCCGGCTTTGCACCGCCAGAATATGGTACCAGCGAGCGCGCCGAACGCAGTCGTGTAGATGCACTGGAACAAAACGAATCGCGAGGCTTTCGCAGAGCCGTAGACTTTTTTCAGCGCGAAATAGTGGTTGATGTGCGCGAAACCGAAGAAAAGCGGACTGACGTACACCGCGCTCCTCGTCGAGACGGCGGCGCTGCCGCTCGTCGTCCTAGTTCCCTCATCAAAGCCGGTACCGAGGAGGACGGTGAGCAACAAGCCGCGGAAGACGAACTCCTCGAAGAACGGCGCGAGGAGTACATCTCGAATCGGAACGAGCCGGCCGTATCGTTCCGCGTTTTCGCGGTGGTGTCCGAATAAGAATCGAAACATACCGTCGATAATTTTAAGGTTGTGCTCGTTGTTCTCATCCTCGTTCTCATCGTAATCATCATCACCTGACCGCTGATGCATCATCGCGGATGATCGAAAGACCGCGCACACCACCGGTCCGAGATACACTAAACCCGTCACCGCGAGACCAAAGAAGAGGTCCGTCGTCACATCCATCGCGACGCCAAGAATACCAAACATTTTCGACGAGCTGATGAGAAAGTTCTTCTTCGTTTCCCCACCCGTGCACACCATCGCGAACACCTCCTCGAAAGACATCGTCTCTCTCAACCACCACAAAACGAGGAGAAATCCAAGCACACACGCGCACAGTTGCATCAAAAATCGCGTTTGAATCACACGACTGTCGTTCCTATTCGTTTCTTCTTTCGGGAAACGAGGGCTCCGAGGTTTCCTCCCGAATGAGAACGAGGGGAGAAAAAAGAGGAAGCACAAGTACTGGAGGGTGATGCACACGCAGAGCAGCCAAGAGCGAAAGACAACCATCGTCGTCCTCTTCTTCCTCCTCCTCCTCCTCGCAAAGTTCTCGTTCTTTTGACGACGATATAAAGACGACGACGCTTTTTACACTCTTTGTGTTTCTCTCCCTCTTAAAGTATGAAGCGTTTTTCTAAAAAATGGGTCGACAGACTTCTGTCGACAAGTAGGTAAAATGCATCTGATTTCTGCTCGCGCAGAACGCGCGTATTCGAGGAGTATCCTAAAGCGTTTAAAAATGTCTCAGACACGCAGTTCTGCGAATACTTTCCAAATACATACGAAGAACATCTCATCAGACAACACACATCTCCGCTTCTCATCACACAGAGCACATAAAATTGAAGAAGAAATACAGATATACTATCAAAAACCGCGTGTTCACTTTCGCGAGCGCACAGAAGAGGAACAGGTGCTTTTTGCTCGCGACGACACGAGCGCGACAAAAATTTTCAAAAACGCGTCAGATTTTCAGCGCAGAGAAATGGTCGAACAACAACACCACAGACGACGACGACGGAGGAGGAGGAGCGTCGACGTCGAAAATAGAATCGATTTTGAGAACAACAACAACAACAACGACACTCGTTTTCGAAACGTACTGCGAAAACGGACGAATAGAGATTTGGTGTGCACGATCGCGCACGCGAAAACGTTTTCGCAAGTCCTCTCTGGAATCCAGTTGACGCCGACGAAACGTGGCGGGCAAAAAGTGAAAGCGTGGATATCGAATCGAGGGATCGGGTTTATCACTTTAGACCAATCGAAGAGCTTAAAAGCGACGGCGATTTTTCGGAGAGGGACGTTCGAGAGGTTTCGAGTTGGGTTCGGGCGCGGTAGGAATCAGGAGGAGGAGGAAGATGAGGAGGAGGAAGATGAGGAAAACGAGGAAAACGAGGACGACGAGGCGGATGACGGAGACGAGGAAGAGCAGAGAAGGGGTCGTGGCGGAGGAGGAGGAGAGTCGACGGGGGAAAGAAGCGACGGTCGTCCTCGAGCAGCGCGGAATAATCACGCGAATAACGGAAACGAACCGCCGGAGGAAGAAGAGATTAAAAAGTACATAGGGATGTCTTTAGACGCGTTCGTGGACGTATTGGAGATGTTCGCGAACAGGTCGAACGGCAACGCTCTCCTCGGGGAGGATTGCGCCGGCGGCCAGACGGTATCGCTTTCGTACCCGGATAGGCACGGACGAGTGGCGTTGGAATCGAACTCGGTGAGAGAGACGACGGTGATTGGAGGAGGAGGTGGGAGTGAGAATCAGAGAGGTTTGAGGCCGTTGCGGCAGACGACGTACGCGGACGTGGCGACCGAGGCGAACGTGTTTGGAGAAGACGAAGATGAAATGAATAACGAGGACGACGAAGACCGCGACGAGTTTTTAAGGATCGGGAGAGCGCTCGTGACGTTCGTGTTACCGACGACGAGATGGAAGGAAATCATCGAAGATTTAGAGTGGGCGAACGCAAACGTGTCTTTGATAGCGACGAGAGATTCGTTGGCGTTCGTTTCTGAATCGAGCGACATTGGAAGCGTCAAAGTCGACGTCGATTTATCCTCTCTGGTCGAGTATTCCTTTCGCGAAGCGTCTTCTCGAGGAGGAGACGGAGGAGGAGGAGGAGGAGGAGGAGGAGAAGGAGAGGGACAGACATCGAACAAAAGAAAACAAAAGTGGACGTACAAGCAAGAATTTTTGAAGCGATCGACGATGGTTCCAACGCATAGCGGCGCCGTTATCGCAACCGCGGGAGGAACGAATAACACGTTCGGCCAATACCGTCAAACGCAAACGCAAGGTGGTGGAGGCCCCGGAGGCTTCCATCTACCTCACCATCGCGTGGAAACCGACGAAGCGTACAAGGCGACGACAAAAATTTCCGTCGGCGAAACCGGCGTTCTTAAAGTCGCGCACATGCTCCGTCTCCGCGCGTTACTTGGTCATCACCAAAGCAACGCGTTTGGCGACACCAACGCCACCACGGCGGACCGAAACGACGGAGTTGGAAACTCGCTCCGCGGCGGCGGCGGCGCGTCCACGTGCAACGTCCCGGTTACGTTCGTCATGGCCCCCTCGGTCGTCGGAGACGACCACGACGACGACGGCATGGGTTCGGACGAAGAGCACGAAGAATACGACGCGGAATAATAAGGAACATAATGGAATACTAAATAAGGAACATAATGCCGCAATTCAGCAGAGAGTGGTGAGAGAGACAACGTAACAAAACGACAGAGAAAAACATGTACTGATACTACTCACAACAGAGCAAAAAACAACGCGCACGGAATTGAAAATTTTTTCTTGAATTTGCCACTTTTAAAATTCGTTCTTTTCCGTTTAATTAAATACAAAAGTGGTGCACAGCATAACATCTCTCTGTTGAGGAGGGAAAGAGAGAGAGTTGGAGAGAGAGAGTACCACCAAACGCGCGTTGTTCTTATTCGTCTTTCCGGAGGACTTTATATACGTTCGTTTCGCGGTCGATACGTCCTCCACGCACGTGGCGAGAAAAAGATTGAAAAACACTCAAATGAAGTTTGAATTGGACGATTCGAAGAAGGAATCCATCGCCTTCCACGCGCTCCAGTTCGCGAAGAAAGCACCCACCGCAGCTCAGATAAACGAACTGGACGAACAAAGCGCGACAGATTCCGGGCAATTTCTGCGAGAACTTTCGGAAATTTCGCCACAATCAGTCGCGAATCCGTCGATATGCGATGGCATTTTCGTCTGTTCGAACGTGTTGGAAGATGCGAACGCGTCGAGTTCTCGGAAAACGCACGCGTTTGCGTTACTGGCGAACATGTTTACGGACGAGGAAGTTCTGCGTCGAACGCATTTACACGAGAATAAAAAATTAGCGAAAATAACCATCGAACATTTGTTCTCGTTGGATGTGAAGGTCGATCGACCGTGTTTGACGCAAGTCGCTCGCTTACTCGTCGCCGCGGGACAAAAGTGCAAAAGTTTGGGGTACCAGTGGGGCGAACTCGGCGACGAAAACGACGAGGTGTGGTGGCTCGAGTTGTTGTACGACGAAGACGTACAACAGAGGCTGAAAAGCATTAAAGAGTTAGGAGAGCGGAGTAGTTCCGTGGACGAATTGTGCGGTTTGATCGGAGATATCGAGTTGTTAACCGTAAACAGTCCGGCCGCGACGATGTAAAAATAGTTATTTTAGTCGCGTCTAGTCGCGAATTCCTTACGTACGTGTTGTATTTTTAAATATTTTTAACGATAATGATCATCAAAATGCCATCTCACGAGAGAGCGCGAGGACAGTTATCCATGGAAGTTGCGCTATTACGCACAAGATGGCGAACGTGTACCCTTTTCGTTCCTGTTGAGTCGTGTGCGCGCGTATCTGTTCGCGTAGGATTTGTTGGTTGTCGCGTTCGTACCTATCGTATTCTTTCGAAAACGTAGCCGTCTTGGCGTTCAAACGAAACACGCCTCGCAAGGCGTCTCGTTTTGCGACGTAGTTTGCTCGCCAGAAGATTTTCCCGAGCGCGTTGACAAATGGTTTTCTCGTCGCGTTCACGCTGAAGAATATAAACAGAGAGAAGAAGACGCTCGAGAAAGTTTGGTGAAGAAAGGTTTCGGTTTCGCACGCGGCGAGTTTTGAACGGAAGCGAAGAGGCGTTTCTCTCACTCCTAAACAGTGCGCGGCGTTTGTGTTGGAGAGACACGGCGCTTGCACACGCGCTGAATCGATGTATATGCTTTCGTCGGTTATGAAGTAAGAACTGTTCGTGTCATCAAAGAAAGTCTCGATCGACTCGAGCGTTTCGTTGAGAGCGCTTCGCGCTAAAATCTCCTGGTTTTGATAATACGCAAAGTCGGAAGAAGAAGATGAAGACGAAGTCGTATTTTTACTCAACTCTCGCAAGATTGCATGTTCAGGCGCACACGTATCGAACGCTTTTTTGTCTTTCATGCTCACCAATCTATACGATGTCTCGATGACATCCGCTTCCGCCAAAAGCGCCTCGAACTCGCTTCTCGCCGTAGCGGCGTGCGTCCGTATCGCGCTTGCCTTCATGGAAACCAGCTGTTTCCTTTGAAATTCACCAGTCGCGTTCGGCGTCACGTGGATGTAATCTCGAGCGCTATTGTATGCATTCCTCGCGAGGAAAGACGACGTGGATTGGAAATCTTCCGACTCATTCGAATTGAGAATATCGTCTGAGAATGTCTTTCTGGAACATTTTTGCGAGTGCGATTGAAGGATTGGATAATACGCCGACCAAACGATAGTCGCGACGAAGAATACCACGGCAAACTTAACGATTGCCGCGTGCACGGGGTCACCAAAAAATGCCGCCACTCTTTCTAAAGTGCTCACTTTCTTCGTGTCGTTGTCTCCTCTTTTGTAGCGCTCCGCTTTTCCGTACTCGCTGAAGTCTCGACGACGACCATCTTCTACAACGAGACATGAAGAGTCCGTAACCGTTCTCTTTTGCGCGGACGACGCTACGAGCATCGGCTCGAGAATAAACGCGTCCGAGTGCCAGTGTTGCGCGAGTACTTGTACTGTTCGAATAACTCTGTACGCCACGTCTGCGTGTACGACGGCGTCTTTCGCCCTCTTCAGATTTTGGAACGCGTTACGTAGCGTCGCTCCTGGCGCTTTAAATCCGAGCGGCGCGAATATGTTGAAATTTAAATCGGTATTATCGTGTTCAGCAGATGACACGAGCTCTTCAAATCTTGACGTATTTGTCATTCGTTCGGATGCAGATGTGAAATTGACCTTTGAAGAGCTGGTTGCAAGATTTTGCTCATCAAGCCGTTTCGAAAGCGCCGCGGTGTCGCGATCAAACGCGCTTTTTCTCGTTTCACTCAGCTGTAACTCCGATTGTATGTACTCGTCCAACGCTTTGCTGTTGTTTCCTCCATCGCTCAATAAAGGAGGATTGTAGTCATCGAACGCGGAAACATTTTTGAACCGCTCCGCGAGATTTCCGGTTGTCGAGATGAACGTCGCGTTGACTTGTTCGGCGAGTTCCTTGGACGTTTTCGAAACCATGCTACTCGACTGCGCGGTAAAGTTTGAGACGAGAAGTTCCGCGTCCATTCGAGCTTTGTCCATCATTTGCTTTGTTCGTTCGTTTAGTCCTTGCAACTCGGTCGATGAAAACGTGATGTCGTTCAACTGTACGGATCCAAACGACGGCGTCGTTTCGAACAATTCAAGATCTATCCCTGGATTCAAAAGGAGTTTAGCCTCCTCTAGGAAAGGTTGGACCGTGGAATCGTACCACTTAAAAAACTCTCCGATTTCTTCCATTTCCTCGTCGTAAACAGCTTTGATAACGTCCACTTTACTTCTCGTTGACGCGGCGACTTCTCGGTACATGTCATTCGCTGCGCTCGCGGTTTCCAAGAGAAGTTGAGAGGTCTCTTCCATCGACGCAGACGCTTTTGAGGCAAATGAATCAGTCATATTGGAAATGTTTGCAAAGGATGCATTCATATAGACATCAATGGAACCCACAGAAACCGCGGTGAGCTCCGGCATTACGAATCGGGTCGTCTGCAAAAAGTCTGCAGTTTTATTCGCCATGTACGATTGGTCGTATTCTCGTCTCTCTTCTAGTACATGCAAAACGTTCTTCACCGATAACTCTGCCGAGGTTGCGTACCTTCCATTTGCACTCTCTAAATCGCTCGCGAGCTGCTCAGTCTCCTCTGCGTTTATGCCAAGTCTTCGTTTTATGACGTTTCCTAAAGTCGCGTCGTCGTGCGCGCCAAAATTACCTTCCTCGGTAAGAGAGGAGGGAACACACATCCTCGCGTTCAACACCGCATTTACCGCATCCACGTACACTTTATCCACATCGATAGTGTTATCATCATCGAGTTTATTCTTAGCATAAAAAAGCTTCTGCGAACGCAACGTCGCCGCCAACATTTCCATCTCTCTCTCGGCTTCCCCCGTCGCGTTCGCCAACCGATCGACCGCGTCATCGTTCTCTCTTCTCGCCGTTCGCGCGCGCTCCTCTTCTCTCTCAATCTCACGCGCCAACGTCTTCTCGCACCCTCGGTAAGTTCTCTCCACGCATCTCTCGTGTCGTACTTTCTGCTCGTGCGCTTCTCTCGCCAACCGCTCCCACGCGAACGCGACTCGATCGAAAGACGACGAGATATCATCCGTCCTCGCCTTCAAAGATGTCAAAGTCGTCGAATATTTTGCGACCGTTTCGCACACCGATAACGACCCGAACCACAAAAGAATCACGGAAACGATCGATAAGGAGAGTTTCGCTTTCGCCGAGCGCGTTCGCTCTTCTTTATCGACGATGGCCTTGTTCTTCTTTTCTTCTTCTTCTTCTTCCTCGAAGTCTTTTACGTCGTCGTCCTCCTCGTCTTTATTTTTGGTCAACAACAAAGAAGGCGTTTTGAACATTTTCTCTCTCTCTCTCTCGAAAAGGAGAAACAAAAAGAAGTTGCAGTCTCCCGGCGGCAGCGCTACTACTACTACTACTCTCCGCCAAAGAGTTTCATAAAACGACGAACGGTTCGAGTATACGAACGAGACGAGTGGTTCGCGTTCGCTTTGTTTCGCGATATAAATGAGATATAAATTCGCATGTGTCACATGTGTCAAAAATAACTCAACTCCCCCCCGGGGAATAAAAAACATTCAAAGAACACACGTTTGCGTCAGAGAATATGTCGTCGCAAAAACAATCCTACCCGCGCGTGGGCGTTGGCGTCGTCTTATTCTGCGTACAAACTGGCGAAATACTCGTCGGGAAACGAAAAGGGTCTCACGGTTCCGGCCAGTGGGCGTTACCCGGCGGCGCGTTGGAGTGGAAAGAAACGTCCTCGTCGTGCGCGAAACGAGAACTGCGCGAGGAAACCGGGATAGATTTAAACGAGGTTTGGCACGAGGAAGTGCACGACTCCCTCGACGACACCTCAGAAATCGGCGACGACAAGTGTTCTTTCCACACCTGCGAATCCATCATCGACGACAACAATCACTGGATAACACTCTTTCGCCTTTTCTTCGTGAACGAGAGCGACGTGAAAGGGAAAGAGAAAACGATGGAAAAGAACAAGTGCGAGGGATGGATTTGGCGACGTCCGGAGGACATTCAAGAGCCGATGTTTACGCCGCTCAGGAAACTGATAACGAGCGGGAAGTTGTTTCAGGTTTTGGGTTTTGGATGATATATAATACAACCGTACTTTACTTCTTAGATGATACACAACGCGCATAAACATCATCCGTATCAAAGGCATACCACCCAAACGTTTGTTTTTCGGGAAAAAAGCAGAGACGAATTTCAAAAGTTTCCTCATTTTGAAAGCTACGTAACGCTATTCACCCCGCGTGCGCTCCTCTGCGAAAGCGCCTAAAACGGCTCCTCAAAAGAGAGAGAGAGAGAGCGAGAGAGAGCGTGTATCATCATCCCGTCTCTTTCTCGTCGTTACTTTACGTATAAAACATTCATCACACGAAAGGAAAAACAAGAGAGTAAAATGCCGAAGGAAAAGAAAATCATCGGGACCGGAGTGAAGCAAAAAGCGCTCACCGCGGAGGAGAAGAAACGGAAAGAGGAGAAAGAAAAGCGCGAAAAGGAGCGAGAACGGAAAGAACGGAAAGCCCGCGACGCGGTGGATCGAACGTTTGGCTTGAAGAACAAGAACGTGAGCTCGAAAGTGCAAACGCAAATCGCTCGAAATGTCGCCCAGGCGCCGAGTCACCTGACGCCCGAGGCGAGACGAGCGCAAGCGGAAGCGAGAGCGAGGGAGAAGAAGAAAACGAAAGAAGCGGAGATGCAAGCGAAGCGCGAGTTGGACGTGCTGATGGGAGTTATCAGCGACGTTTCTCTGAAGAGAGAGGACGAAGAGGAGGACGAGGAGGATTCGCCGAAATCGAAGCAAGAGTTGGACGCGCGCGAGGAAGAGAAGCGAAGGAAAATCGAAGAGAAGCAAAGACTTCTGAAAGAGTTGGAGAGGAAGCAGGCGGAGATGCAACGACAAGAAATCATGTCGTCGTCCGGGGTGAAACTGAAACCAGGCGACGAAGGGTACGACCCTTACGAGGATTACCCGGACGAAAATATCCTAGGCGGAGACTTCGAGGACGAGGAGGAAAGAGAACGTCTGTTTAAGCGTTTAACGAAGGCTGTGTGCGGCATCGGAAAGAAAGGCGAGGTCCGCGACGCCGTCGGCGAGATTCTAAAAACCATCGAAGACGACGACGACGAGGACAACGACGACGACGCGTGATGGGGAGAACGAGGAGAGAGGGAACACGTATTTAGACGTAGAAGTATAGAGATAGCAGTGATCATCGAGCGTATCATCAATTCATCGTAAACGCACACGACCCACGACCAAACAAGTCCAAGAAGGAAAAAGCGCCACTTTCCACCACCCATCCAAACATCCTCCAAACATATATGGGTCGCGCGTTCTTCTCCATGACCTCCAACAACAACAACACCACTCCAATCCTCGATCACAACGGGGAGAAGCTCAAAGATGACGGCACGAGTACCGGTGTACGCAACGCCTCCTCGTTCTCCGATATCGTCCATAACATATCCACTTCGAAACAATTTCCCCAACTGAAAGCTCTCTTCTTCGTCACCGCGTGGGCGATAGCCTCGTCGTCTTTGATTTTCCTGAACAAACACCTGATGTCCGAGGCGGACTTCCACTACCCGATGATTTTGTGCAGCATGGGAGTGGCCGCGTCGTGGACGATATCGGTCGGTTTGATTTCCTTGGGAATTTCGACTGTCTCGACGAAGAAAGGACAGACGCAAATAACCGCGAGATGGTACGCCACGCATATTTTACCGATTGGAATGTTCGCGGCGTTGAGTTTAGGATTTGGGAATTACGTGTACTTATATTTGTCCGTGTCGTTTATTCAGATGTTGAAAGCGTGCGTGCCGGCGGTGACGTTGTTCGTGATGTTTTGCGCCGGGTTGGAACGGTTGGACGCGAAGGTTTTGCTCGGGGTGGCGGTGTTGACGATTGGAACGACGTTGAGCGCGTACGGGGAAATTGACTTTAAATGGATTGGAGTGGTGATGATGGTTACGAGTGAGTTTTGCGAGGCGATTAGAATGGCGGTGCTGCAATATCTGTTGGGGAATTTGAAGTTCGAATTGATCGAAGGATTGTATTGGTTCTCTCCGGCGAGTTTGGCGTGTTTGTTTATCGGGATCATGTGGTTAGAGATGCCGGCATTTGTGCGTGAAAATGGTGTTGGGAAAATTATGGAGTCGCCAAGTTTGTATATCTGCGCCGCGTTGCTTGGTTTTTTGGTGAACTATTTGACGTTAGGCGTGATTAAATCAACCAGCGGCTTGACGTTCAAAGTTTTAGGCCAGGCGAAGAACACGGCGGTGATATTGATTTCCGTGATGGTGTTCGGGTCGCAAGTAACGAGTTTACAAATCGTTGGATATACGATTAGCATGGCTGGCTTTTACGTCTACCAAATGGCCAAGATGGAACAACAAAAAGCGCTGGAGAGTGCAAACTTGGAGATGAGAAGCTCGAGCGAGCAATAGCGCGAAATGTGTTGTAATTTTTAATATTAGAGTGTACGTGTTGGTATATATAGAAAGGAAAGAATTCAGATTAATTTTAACCTCTATTCGGTGCGCCTTGCGCCCCCTGGCGTCTTTGCATTTCCTGTTGTTGCGCTTGCTGCTGCGCCAACAGCAACTCGTAGTTCTTATTTTCCGCGATGCTCGCGCCTTTGCTGATTATTTTATCAACCAACCCGTACTCGATGGCTTTCTCCGGCGTGAAATACTTTGTTCGACTCATGTCTTTCGCAATCGTTTCCTTATCTTTCCCAGTAAACGCTTGCATGAAACCAAAGTAATAGTTCTCGCACACGTCGACTTCGTTCGCTCTGACTTGCACGTCCGTGGACGTGTTAAACATTCTATTCAACCTGGGCGGCGCCGTCGCAATCTGCGCGTTTGGCAATGCCCATCGGCACCCCTTATCCCCCGCCGCTAAAATTAACGCCGCGTTCCCGTACGTCTTCCCTACCGCAACCGTGTGAATCTTCGGCTTGATATATCGCATAGTATCGATAATCGCGTACGCCTCGTTGTCCACGCCAACGACTTCGTCTCGACCATCCTTATCCTTTCCCATCGACCCCGCGCTATGAATGTACAAATACGCCGGCTTCTCCGCTTGTTCGTACCCTAAATATAACAACTCCGCAACCACCAACTCCGTCACCGCTGGCACCAAGGACATACCAATGTAACAAATTCTCGCGTTTAACAACAAACTGGGCAAATCCGGCGGCGCCACGGCGCCGGCGGGCGCCATCCCTCCCGCCATCATCGTCGCCCCGGACATATTCCCACTCTCCGGAGGATTCGCGTCCGATGGAAACTGATCGCGATAGCTCATCCTCGCCGAAATCGTATCCGTCGAAACCAAGCTTTTCGCTTGCGCGTTTCTCGTTTGCTCCGGCGTCAACCCGAACAAACGAATTTGGCTCTCCGTCAACCCTTTCAAGGATGCTTTTCGTTCCATGTCCGCCTGTTTTACCGCGGCGGCTTTTTCCGGCGTCCAGAGTTCATCGTGTCCAAAGTTTAATAACCCGGACGCTTTAATACTGCTCGTCTCGTTCGTCTGTCGTTTATTTCTTCTGTTGTTTCTTCTGTTCTCGTTCCTCGCGACGGCACATCTCCTCGTAAAATTTGCCCCAATCGTCCTCCTCGAGGAAATCGACGTCTCCCCGGCGCTCGCGTTGCTCAAAAAAGCCGTGCGCATTCTTCAACAACAAGTTCTTTCGTATTTAATAAATCTCCTCCTCTTTTCGAAGATGAACGATACTCAATTCGCGAAAACACAAAAACGTTCTTTTCGCGAGTACTTTTTTCCGTTCAAAAGTGCGCTCTCACCTTCGCAACGATACGCGCGAGAAAGAAGAGCGTTTTTACGCGTAATAAGTCGCGTGTAGATTCGGTTGAAGAAAATTTTGCTTCTTTTTTATGAAGCCTTTGGACGAGGCAGAGAGGAGGTCAAATTTTTTTTAGGAAGAGACGAAAAAAGTTCAAAATCTTCTTAAAAACGACAGAACCAACGCCTCCCATGGCGACATCATCATCATCATCGTCCGGGAAGGCCGCTTTGTTGTGTACTCCTAATAAAAAAAAAGAAACCAAATCTCGAAACGCGTGGGGAAAACCACCCAAAAGCATTTATCATCCCGGAAGGAGAAGGCGTTTGACGTCGTCGAGGAGGATCGGTGTTGGTTTTTCTTCCTCGGGAGACGAGGACGACGAAAACGTGAGAACTTCATCATCGTCGTCGTCGTCGTTCGTGAAGTTGACGTGTCCGATATGCACGCGAAGAGTTTTAGAGGAGAGGGCTAAAGACGTGTGCTGCGGGAAAACGTGGACGATTGAACGAAAGAACGCGTACGAGTACACAGATTTAGAGATTTCGAGAAACGCGAACTCGTTTCGAGAGGCAAAGCTAAGCGGAACGTCTCTGTTCGAAACGCCGATTGTGAGCAACGCCTACGAAAGGGGCTGGCGAGATTCCTTCGCCTGGGCTGGGTTTCCCGGGAAGGAGAAGGAGTTTGACGTCGCGATGCGGTTCGTCAGAGAGAATACTAATCAAAGACAACAACAAAATCAAAAGCAGCAACTTGGAGAAGTCGTTTTAGATGTTTCGTGCGGATCTGGTTTGTTCGCGAGAAAGTTTGTCGATTCGAAGGCGTTCGCGAGAGTCGTCGCGAGCGACTTTTCGGAGAACATGTTGATAGAAGCGAGTCAGTTTGCGCGAGAGGAAAACATTGATGCAAACGTGATCACGTTTGTACGCGCGGATGTTGGACGCTTACCTTTTGAGACGGGTAGCGTAGATGTTGTGCACGCCGGTGCAGCTCTGCATTGCTGGCCTTCGCCGACGCAAGCCGTGGCTGAAATTTCGAGAGTATTGAAACCGGGCGGCACTTTCGTAGCCTCTACGTTTCTCGATCCGAGCGCGAACTTGAACAACGACGATTTGACGAAACCGTTTTCGGATTTCTTCAGGGACGCTAAATTAGGTACCGGAGGCGCGTTTAATCGGTTTTGGACGGAACAAGAGCTCAAAGATTTATGCCAAATGGTTGGCTTGGAAGACTTCAAACGCGAACGCGAGCGACAATACATTCTCTTCGCCGTGAAAAAGAACTCGGTGAGGTGCGAAGACGACGACGAAGTCGAGGAGTGTGATATCGTTTTATCCATGGACGAGAAAGGGCAATAAAGCTTCATAGTGCACGTATAATAGTAATACTCAACGCAACGCTGTAAATTATTTTTATTATGTATTTGTGGGTTACCACCAACTCTACTACGTTTATTACTTCGTTTTACGCTTCGACGACGTGTTCTTGTAACTCTTCATGTAAAAGTTACCGAACAAAACCAACATGTTCGCCATGACGAACATTTGCGAATACGGTAAAATCTTCAAGCACTTCGTGTACAACAAAACGTAAACCGCGTGGCAAAACACCACCATGAACTGTAACAATTGAAGTTGCGTGATGTACCTCTTCCACGGCACCGCTACACCCATCAACGCCATGGCGTAATACGAATACATCACCACGTGAATGAACGAGTTGCACAAAGCGCCAAAGTACATGTCCACGCACGGCGCCTGGTTAATCGTCCAGCACACCATCCACCACGCCCACACCAACAGCACGTGATGATACACGTGCAAAAACGACACTTGCTTTTCTTTCTTTCTCAAAATCATCCACACCGTATCCAACAACTCCAAATATTTGTTGTTGTAATGCAACCAAACCCCCAACGCGACGCCGAACGTTCGCGTATCGTTCCATCGACACGTTTCCCCCCAAACCTTGAAATTATTCGTCTTGATTTCACTCACGAACAAATAACACACGTACACGTTAAATAACGTCTGATACACGTTATACACCAACATCAACGCTTTCGGATTAAACGGCTCGGCGCGCTTTCGCATGATTTTCGGGCCAACGAAAACCATCGTCAAATACAACAAAGACGCAATCAACGGCGCTTCAAACGATAACCCATCGATCCATTTCAACGCGGATATTTTCGTCCCGTTTCTGTTCAAACTCGCATTACGAGTCGTCCTTAACACGTACGAGTAAAGCTGGTGAAAATACACGCCAAAGCATGCCAACGCGATGAAGACGCCCGTTTTCGTCGTCGAATCTTTTCCCATTTTATTCTGTCGTTTTACCCAAAAGTGTTCTCAAATGGAGTGATTGATGCGTGTTAAATATAATAAATAAGGGCTCGTTTTCCGTACGTTTGCGCTCGTTTAAGCGAATGCCTTCTCTTTCGTGTCGCGCGTTGGTCGAAATCGCTCCTCTTTCCGAGCTTTTGTTCTCGTCAAAAGTCCTCCTCAGTAAAGAGTTTTGATGAGAGTTTTGAGAGAAAAATTCTGGCGACGAGACTTCCCCAAAAGAGGAGTTTTGGATAAAGAAAATATCTATCCCCAGAAATACGACTTTTCATTAAAAGCAAAGACGATGACGACGACGACGACGATGCGGTCGGTGCCGTTAGGGTTACCACCTGGCGTGACTCAGCGAAACGTTCAACAGCAGCGGCGCCTTTGTTCTTCTTTTGGAAGAAGAAGAAGAAGAAGAACATCTTTTCATCATCCAAAGAAGCGTATCTCCTTTTCGATTGGAGCGACGACGGAGACGACGGAGACATCATCATTTTCTTCGTCGAAGACAGAAGAAGAGGCGTGGAATGAAGACGATATCGATAACATCGCGTTCGTGGATTTAGCGAAGGAAGAATCGACGGCCATCTCGAACAAATCCGGCGCCGGGGCAACCATGGCGGCACCGGACTGGATGACGCAATTGAACAGACTGTGGGGAGGCGCGAGTGAGATTCCAGTCGCGGATGCCAAGTTGGACGACATCACCGGATTATTAGGTGGTGGTCTGTTTCAACCGTTGTTTAAGTGGATGAAAGAGGCGGGACCGGTGTATTTGTTGCCAACTGGGCCGATTACTTCGTACGTGGTTATTAGCGACCCGGCGTGCGTGAAGCACGTGTTGTTTAACTACGGATCGAAGTATATTAAAGGGACGATTGCCGAAGCTGGGGAGTTTTTGTTCGGAAAAGGCGTCGCGTTGCAAGAGTTAGAACCTTGGAAGATGCGAAGGAAAGCAGTGGCGCCAGCTTTGCACAGGGCATACGTGGAAGCGATGGTCGATCGGACGTTTGGGCAGTGTGCGAATAAAATGGTGGAGACGATGGAAAAGACAAACGGGGGGAAGAGCATTAACATTGAGAGCAAATTTTCGCAAGCCGCGTTAGATATTATTGGCATTTCCGTGTTCAACTATGATTTTAACGCGTTGGAGACAGCGGCGCCGGTGATTCAGGCGACGTATACGGCGTTGAAAGAAGTGGAAACGAGGTCGATGGATTTGTTGCCGACGTGGCGATTGCCGGAGGAGTTTTTGAGAGCGGTATCACCAAGACAAAAAGCGGCGCAAGACGCCGTGGTGATTATTAGAGATGTCACGACACGGTTAGTGGAAGAGTGTAAGAAGATGGTCGAGGAAGAGGAAAAAGTGGGCGGCGCCGAGGCGTGGGCGAGAGATTACTTGAACGAGAGCAATCCGAGCGTCTTGAGATATTTGATCGCAGCGAGAGAGGAAGTGTCTTCGACACAATTGAGAGACGATTTGTTGTCGTTGTTAGTGGCTGGACACGAAACTACCGCGAGCGTTTTGACTTGGGGTACGTACGAGTTGTTGAAACCGGAAAACGCGGAACAGTTGCGAATTTTGAGGCAAGAGTTGGACGAAGTTTTAGGAACGAAACCGTATCCGGATTTCAACGACTTGATGAAGATGCCATATTTAGAGAGATGTTTCCACGAAGCCATGCGATTATATCCACAACCGCCGGTGTACACTCGACGCGCGGTGGTTGAGGATGAGTTGCCGTTGAACGGGTTAACCATCCCAAGAAACCAGGACATTTTGGTCTCCATTTTTAACTTGCACCGAGACCCGAAGAATTGGGGCGAGAGTTCGTTAGAGTTTGAACCGATGCGTTTTGGCCCATTAAACCGAGGTCAACCGAGCGAGTTAAACACGGAGTACAGGTATGTTCCCTTCAGTGCTGGACCGAGAAGATGCCCGGGCGATAAGTTTGCGGTTTTGGAAGGCGTGGCGATTTGGGCCACCATGTTACGACGACTCGATTTGTCGTTGGTGGAAGGTCACAAGGTTGAAATGACGTCCGGAGCGACTATTCATACTCGAAACGGGTTGTTATGCGACGTAACCGTGCGGGAAATGCGAACGGTAAACGATGATGATAAGATGGATTGGGATAGTTTAAGACCGACGAAGACGAAACCGGGCGACGAGAAGTACTGGTTGCCCGAGAGAGCAGCAGCCGGTGGAGGTAAATGCCCGGTTCCGCACTAAAATACTAGAATGATATTGTAAAGAGAAGCGCACACATTGTTTATACACTGTATGGTACCTGGTACCTCGAGAAGGTATATTATTATCCGATACGAAGCGATACGATTGTTCTTTTTATTACAAGCTCTCAATTCCTCGTACATTTTTCTTCTAAAAGTTTCTATGAAATTTTAATGTGTGTTCTCTCTCTGTTCTCTCATCCTCTAGTTTATTCCTCTTCCTCCTCTTCGTCGTCACCGCCACCCGCGGCAGCCGCTTTTTGCGCCATGCGTCGTCTCTTCACGCGGCCCGGTCTGCCACCACCCAACGGTGAGTTCAACGCAAAGTCGATGTGCTTTTGTGTCTCGACGCGAACCAAAAACGACGGCACGTTGACGATTTGCTTACCAACTCTGATGTGTCTTTGTTTGATCAAGATACGGGCGTGGTGCACCGACTTGGCCAAACCGAGCTTAAATACCAAAGTTTGCAATCTTCTCTCCAAGAACTCCTCCGCGTTCAACGCCAACACGTAATCCAAAGATTCCTTATCCGCTTCTAACAAACCGTACGTTCGCATTCTCTTCAAAATAGCGTTACCTTCGAAGATTCTCTTAGGATCGTCTTCGTCCAAGGTGAGCAAAACTCTCGCAGCGTTGCGCAATTTGTTCAACGCAAACTGGACTCTCCATAACTCTCTCTTGTTACGGAGGCCGTATTCACCGACAGTCTTCAACTCGGCGTCGAGACGGACTTTTTCGAAAGGACGTCTCGGCTTGGAGAAAGTCTTCGAGTCTGTGAAAGAAGTAAAAAAGGTTGAGGAGATGAGAGGTGAGTGAAACGATGATGATGATAAAACGATGCGATGACGATACTAATAACGACGACAACGCGGCAAGCGATCCTCACGAAATCGAGATGCTCGAACGGTCGATTCGGACGCAAAGAGAGACAAAAGCGCCGTTCGAGCTCAGATGCTTCCTCCCATCGCCTTTCTCCCACCCACAAAAGCCCTCAAGCGTAAAATGAGAATCGACCAACGCGCGCGCAAAAGCCACTCGCGCTCGACGCAAACGAGATAAAGGAAGACGCAACGCGCTCGATCGAACGCAGAAACATTCAAACCGAACATTTCCGTTTCTTTTCATCCAACATCTCGTTCGCATCGCGGTCTTTCTCGCGCGTTTGCCCACTTTCTCACGCCCTCAAATCAATTCGAGAGAGGCGAAAGAGAGACCCAAAAGCGCGCAACCAAAACAAAATCGTTCTCGACGATCAAAGACCCATCGCGAACGTTCTTCGCCTCGTTCGACGCGACGCTCAAAAAGTACGAAATACGAGAACTCTTTACTCACAGTTTCTGAAAACCTTTGCGGACGGCATCGTTTATTACGTCGTGTGTATATTTACGCGCACAATGAGGAAGAGAGATGTGTTTTTTGTCTCAAGATGGCTTCTTCGTGGTTTTTTGGTTTTTTTGGTTCATTTCACCCAAAACGCTTCATTTTTGGAAAAAAGAAAAAGAAAAAAACCAAACGCACATGCCAAATTTACGTCTGGCGGAAGAGCTCGCGCGGCGCGTGGAAGAGGAGGAAGAGGAGGAGGAAAAGACCGCGAAGAAAAAAGAGAGACGACTGGAATCGCGCGTCCTCGAACCGCTTCTCGAGACGTACGAGAAGCGAGAGACGTCGCAGTTTTTTTTGACCAACTTTAGTAAAAGCGGTGTCGGTCAAAGCAAAGGAGGCGACGAGGAGGAGGAGGAGCGAAAAGACGACGTAAACGATGACGATGAAAGAGGAGAAGAAAAAGATGACGACGACGACGACGATGAAAAGATGCGGCGGTTGTTTGCGCACGGCGTGAGTGATGCGCGCGAGTACGCGCTGCAGAGCACGGTGGAGGAAGAAGAAGAAAAGGAGGAGAAGGAGACGAAGGAGGAAACCTTTGAGGACGACGACGACGCTAATAATAGAAGCAAAACGGACGAAGATATCATCTCGATCGTTTGGTTCAAGGAAGAAGAAAAGGGCGAGGAGGAGAACAGCGTCGTCGCGAAAATTGTGCACGAAAGATTTAAGGAGTACGTGACGGTTCACGACCCGTATCTCCGCGACGACGGGCTTTTACTCTCTTACGTTGACTTGGAGAACGAGAAGCGAGTGGACGCGTACGCGTTCGATCGAGCGGATGGTTTTGGGACGTTTCGTAAGACGAGAGTGATTTTCTTTACGGTTGAGCGTAAAGAAAATGGGAGTGATAGCGAGGATTTAGAAAGAGAAGATGGAAGAGAAGATGATGATGATGATGGGGAGATATCGTTTACGATTCGAAAAATTGAAGAGACGTTTCGAAACTGCGGCATAGAAGAGGAAGACGGCGGTTACGGACGAGACATGCGCATTGAACGGGCAACTTTCGACTCGAGAACAAATGCTGCCGTGTTTGAATTCCTTCCGAAGGGCACGTCTCTGTTTGGTGAAACAAAAACGTGGCGGAAGAACGAAAAGAAGGAGGACGATTGTACGAACCCGGGCGCTACCGTTAAAGAAGGACAAAGCGAAGAAGAGAATGAAAAAGAAGAAGTAAACGAGGACGAAGAAACAACGGAGTTTATTCGAAAAAGACTTCCATTTTGTGTGTCATCGTTCGAAGAATTTGGCGAGCGCGCCAACCGCGAAGCGTATTCGTCCGCTCGAAAAGCGCTCGGAGATTTTTTTAGCAGCAACGCGATCTCGAAGAAACGTAAAAACAGAAAGTGCGATACGGTTGTACAAAAACCCAGCGTAAGCGAAAGCGGCGTTACAACCGAGGAAATATTAGATGATAAGTCGCGACAAGAAGATAATAACGAAAAGGAGGAAATGTTTACTGAACTCGAACAGGAGGCGCTCCGACTCGAGCTCGAAACCGCTTCCCGACGCGTCGCGGAGAACTCCCGCGCCGTCCTCGCTCAAATCGACGCCAACAAGAAGCACTTCCAACGCCACGTGCTCAAAGAACGCGCGGAATCTGCGCTCAGATCCGTGCAAAAAGCGAAACTGTTGTTTGAAAAAACCAAAGTGGAAGAAGAAGCGCAGAGAGAAGAAGATCTCACCTCGAAAACGTCCGCGACGCTCGAAAACGGTGGAACTGGTTCGCAACAGCTCGCCGACCTCTCCGCGGCTTTTCGTCAAGCGCGCGTAAATTTTATCGCGCGTCAGCGTCGGTACGATCGCGCGAGAGCACTTTTCTCGAGCAACGGCGGTTCAAAGAAGGAAACCACCTTCTGTCGTTGAGGTCACATGCGAAAAATGTCCTCCGAGATGTGTGTTTCGAAAGGAAGCTGCTCTCTGGCGCGCAAAAGCACTTAATTGAAATCACTTTCAAACTCCGAAAACGAAACTCCGACGATTCATCACACACACCACAAAGAGGCCACACGCTTCGAAAAAGTAAGGAACGAAATATTCTCCTCAGACAGAAGTACGGAGTCAAAGGCACAAAAGCACCCGCACATCTCTGCGTGCGTGTGTTGTTGTGTGTCTCATCATCTCCGTTGCCTCTTGCCTCTCTCTCTTCACATTTCTCTCACGCAAACGCGAGAGGAACAGCGAGAACGAAGCCTTTCGGGAGAGCGAGGGATAAAAGCAAAACGAGCGGCACACTCGGTGGCGGAGTTCCGCACTCGACGAAAGAGGAATAATTGATTTTCCCGGGGACGGAATATCCGATTTGGGGAAGCGAGAAAGGGAGACCGACGACGAGCTCTTATCTGCGAGTATGGCACGATTTGGATTCCCCCCGTCGTCTTTATCTTCCTCGTCTGCGTCGAATTCGTCGTCGTCTGCGTCGTCCGCGGTCGCCGGGAGGAGCACGAGTCCGAGAGAGCGACACCTTTCCTCGAAGAAGATGAGTGTTGGTTTTACGCACGCGACGAATAAGGTGAGCGGTGGCGACGCGGGAATGAGCGGGAATACGAATGGCCCCGGCGGAAACGAGTCTGCGACGAATACGAACGCGAATATGATGACGATGATGAGTACTCCGTCGAAGCCGCAGCATCCGCATTCGCCTCGAGCGAACGACCTGCAACAGAGAAGACTCCGACGGAAATTACGCGCGCGTCTGTTTTTGAAAGTGTTTCTCGTTGTAGCGTTCTTACACTTCTTCGGTCGAACGGCGTACCATTTTCTGTACTTTGTGAAGATTGGATACTTGCGGTACATCAAGTTCCCGTTGAGAGACCAGAGGCCGATACCGTGCGGGAACGATACGCCACCACCGACGGAACAGTTGGCGGATTTGTTCGAGAGGAGGAAGGCGTACGAGGAAAGTAGGAAGAGTTTAGGCGTGAAGATGAAAGACGCGGTGGTTTTTGGGAATAAGGCGAGCGGGTCGCCGAAACACTTACAACAACAACACGCGCAGATCAAGAAGAGGCACGTGAAGAAAAATAGCAGAGGTAGTGGTAGTAGGAACGCGTACGCGAAGACGAGTGGACGCAGAAGATTGTTCGAAACAGAGGAGGTGTACGGCAAGAGAGAAGACGAAGTGGAAGAAGCAGAAGCAGAAGAGGAAGAAATTGCCCACGATGATAGTAAACGAACGGGATTTGGAGTAGAAAGATTTGAAGCAGAGAGCGACTCGAAAGAGGAATCCGGAGTGTCGGAAGACGCGTACTTAGAGCTCGGTGAAGATAACTATCCGTCCGAAGTGCTCTCAAAAGAGCAAGGAGAAGATGATGAAGATGATGACGAAGAAAGGGTTGGAAGAAAAAGCGACGCGCCGCGCCGAGCGGGATCGAATTTCGCATCTCGCTTCTTCGGCGGTTTAGGACAGCGATCATCATCACCGGCACCACTCGACGGTGATAGCATCAGTCGAGAAGTCATCGAAGTGGCTTCAAAACGTGCCACCCAGCGAATCATCGAAGACCCGGGATCAGAACCTCCAGCTCCACTCGTTAGCAACGGGGAAGAAGGTGATTTTCATTTGCTAGAAGACGAGGAAGAATCAGAAGGAGAAGAAGTAGTCGAACAACAAGACAGTGAAGAAGAATCTGTGGACGAATCAGCAATCTCGGAGGAGGAAGACGCGGGAGAGGAAAGAAAGTTTGCGAGCACATCCTACGCGAGTGCAGACGCAAGTGCACGCGATGACACCGACGAAGACTTCTCTTATGACGACCCCAAATCGCAACTCGAAGCGGCCGAACGTAAAGCGAACCTTTTGGAAGAGGTTGCCCTCGAAGCAAAAAAACGAGTCGACGAGGTGAAGGAAAAGACCAAACGCCGTGGCGCCGGATTTGCCATACTGTGCATCTGCGACGCGCACACGGCTGATATTTGCGCAGCTTCCGTTGCGAATAAACGAGCGTATGCGAAAATACACGAGTATGATTTGATTTTTGTCACGGAAACTTTAGATACGACTCGACCGATGGCGTGGAGTAAAATCTTAGCCGTACAAAGGTACCTGCCGCGATACAAATGGCTGTTATTTTTGGACATCGACACGCTCATTATGAACCCGGACATACGCTTAGAAGATATCGCGGACGATAATTACGACCAAGTTATCGGTGCCGATCACAATGGCATAAACTCGGGCGTCTGGTTTGTCAAGAACACGCGATGGATGCGATGGTTCCTCACCGAGTTGTGGGCGCAAGAAGATTTAGTCCGAGGAAATTACGTCTTCCATTACGAACAACGCGCTTTCCATCATTTGTTCCAAACTGAAGTCTGGTCAAATAATGTTGGCACGAGTAAAAAACCATACGAGGGCGCCGAGGACGTTCGCAAACGCTCGAAAGTTGTCAACCAGTGCGTCTTCAACAGTTTATTGCCGTGGTACGTCAATGGCGATTTTGTCGTGCATTTTGCCGGCATGAAAGGTGTCGCGCAGTGCTATTTATTCTGGCAATATTACGAGAAGGCGAAAAATGATTTACCACCGGTAGGACCACACGAAATCGTCGGCGCGCGATTGACGGAAGAAATGTTAGAAGGCGGCCCGAGATATGAGTTCAAAAGGTGCTTATCGTTTCCCACGTTGTTTTGGTAAATCTATTGAAAACGTTCTACGGTAGCTTTTACGACATAATTTATTTTCTATTTGTAATTGCAATATCTATGTAAGCGGCGCGCTATAATTTGAATGAACAGAATGAATCTCGTCACCAACGGCGATTGTGTTACTCATGAACCCTTCTTCTTGACCGTTCGGCAAAACGTCGAACGATACGCCGAATGTGTTTGCCGCTTTGCGCATGATAATCTCCCACGTTTTCTCGTCGCGTTTCCCGGTAGTTTGGTCGATGGCGACAGATTCGCAACGGTGGCAAAAACGTCCGTTTCCTAACGTAACCGTGTCACGTATTTTGATGCCTACATTTTCGTTCGAAATGGAAGTCGATATCCAAGTTTTCTCGAGCAAGAAAAGGTCGTTGTCATTGGAAGACGATTTTTTCTTGCTCTTCTTCTTTTCAACGTCCTCGTTCTCCTTTTCACTCACAATAATGTTTGCTCGAAAGCGAGAAATGTCACATCCTAAACTTTTCGCCGATCGTTCCGAGGCGATTAAAATCGGCGAAGTATTCGCAAACGTGCGCTTCGTCTCGTCTTTTAAAAGTGCGAGGCAACATTCAACGTTGAGAACTTTTGAGAACCACTCGTGCGCCGCGGGATCTCGAACCAGTCTCGCCTCTCGCGTGCTACCGCGAATGGAGACGGAAACGTTACCCTCTCGAGACAGATCAAATTCTTTTCCATCTTCGTTCAAATCTATCCGAAGCGTTTCCTTTATACCACTACACGTCAGAACCAAATACGTGAACGCGTAGCCGTTTACATCCTCTAAATCAATCGTCTCCACAGAAGGCGTGATGCGCACCATTTGCGGGTACGATTTTTGCGACAACGGTATCCCTGACTGTTTCTCAATGAGCACGTATTTCCGATCAAAAAGCAAGCCAGATGGGAGCAAGTACCATTTCTCTACACTAAATGGAGCGCATGACTTGATCGGGAACACGTTTATTTTCGAAATTGTAACGAGCGAGGAAGAAGATGATGAAGGCGATGAAGGCGTTTCCGGCGCTTCGTTTGCTCCTCCATCCGTCATTCGCGCGTGACACACAAACTCGCGCTCAATGGTTTCAATAATAGCCTTCGCGTCGCTCACTCGACTGGCATACCCGAACGATGCCCGAACGCACCCTAAAGGTTCCCCATCCGTATCGTCCACACCCATATCATCTCCGCACACTTTGCCTTTCGTTTCGTATAATTTTTTCACCCGATTTTCGATTTTCTTCTTCCGGATGCTTTCGCACGCGCCTGGGTTACAACAACACCCGGTACGAACGACTATATTTTGCGAAGCTAACGCGCGCTCTACTTTTGAGTATCCAACGTGTGTTCCGTCGTCGTTGAGTACGTTGAAAGCTACGGTAGATAAGGATACAATTTTCCGTCCGTCGTACGTCAATTTCTCGTACCGGTCGTCGTAATCGCTTTGATTCTTCAAATGTTCCGCTAAATGACGCCACTGTGATCCGTATATTTCCACGACTGGTTTACCATTCGCGTGTCGCAAGTTCCACAATCTACTCGCTAAGACTTCCCCGACATGACCGGCGTTGATGCGAATCATCTCGGATCCTCCAATCGATTGATACCACTCGAAGCATTTTGGCAACGCGGCTATTTGCTGAAACGGCAACGTACCTCGTTCCAAACCAGACGCGTTTTCCTTGGCGATGAAAAAGTTTGTCTTCGCATCGATCGCTTTCGCCGTTCCGCCTCCGAAATACTTACGGTTCATGTTCTCGTTCCTCTCGATCATTTCCATTGCTCTGTTGGAAACGAGCAAAAATCCAACACCAGTTGGGTACCCGAATATTTTATACGCCGAAGCGACGATAAAGTCGGGCCTCAACTCCTTCTCCATATCTTTCAACATCACTGGACGCATTGCCGCGGATTTAGACGCGTCTAATAACGTAAAGCATTCCGATCCTTCTCGACAAATCTCTTCCATTTTCCTCTTCACGCATGCCTCGCGAACGCCTTGCCCGTGGAAATTCGACTCGTCCGCGTACGCCAACAAATGTTTTCTACCGCGGGGGTTACTTTTGTTGCCCTTGAACCATTTCTTCTTCGTCTTTATTTTCGCGCCGCAATCGTTCACCTTCACCGACGTCCACTCCTCCTCTTCGTTCTCGACCAGCACGAACACGTCCCCGCCTCTGCTCCAAACTAAATTCCTCAACCCGACCACGCTCGTGTGATTATCCATCGCGTAACTCAACGCGTCTCGCTTCCCGACTGAAAAGAACGCGTCCCCGACTAACTGCACAGCATTCGTCGCCCCTCCGTTCACAAACACGCAGTGATATTCCCCAAACTCCGGCGCGTTGAAATGTTTCAGAACTAAACTTCTGCTTTCATGAATCGCTTTTTCTGCGATCGAGGCGGATGCGTTTTTGCTGTGCGGATTGCCCAAAACCATCGACTCTGTGTGTTGTCGAGTGCAGTTTTGAATCAATCGAGAACTGACCGGAGGACACCCGTTGTAATCGCAATACATCATCCTCTTCGTCCCCGAGTTTGTCGACGAGAGAGACGAAAACTCTTCCCCGACGAGTTTTTCAGAGCACGCCGCCGCGATGACGCCGTCCTCGGTTTCCGACGTCGACTTCTTTCCCGACGACGTCAACGCGTTGTTGAACCACCGCAGGTGTCGTTGTTTTCGAGCGGCGGCACTCTTTGAGGAAGACACGCACGCGCTGAAGATAGGTAAAGAAGGCATCGCCTTCAAAATCACTTCTTCTTTATCATCGCGCGCTTCATTCCCTGTTGTTGCATCCAACATCGTGCGAATTTGCGCGTTCACTCTAAAGCGCAAAGCGTCTGATGATCCATTTCATTTCCCCGAAACAGTTACACAATGTGAAGCCAAACGTCATTACATCCCGGACGAATATCGCGCGAAAACGCGAGAGACACTCGTAATAATGCTCTCGCATCGCGCGATGCGCAACGCGATGGTACTTTCGAGCGCGAAACGCGCTTTCTTTTTTTCGAGCGAGAGAGAACTCTTTAGTATGAGCACGCGAACGGGGAGGCAAAGAGATTTCGTGTCCTCCTCGGCGTCCTCGTTTCCCCACGAACGAGCGGGGGCAAAGTTTGCATGTTGGTCCTGTTTCACCGAACAACACTCCCAGGGGGGCAAAGAAGAAGACGACGGGGAAGAAGAGATATCGTTCTTTTGCAAAAAATGCGCCGCGATTAAGCACCCAAACGCGTTTCACGAAGTCTCCCACTACAGACTCTTAAGCGTCCCGGAACGGTTTTCAGTCGATGTGAAACGAGTGGAACTTTCGATGAAAAATTTACAAAAAAGACTCCACCCGGATAAGTTTTCGAGCGCGGGAGGACAGATGAAGCGAGAGAAAGAGTACTCGGAAGAGATCAGCGCGAGAGTGAACGAAGCGTACGGGAAGTTACGGGATCCACTTTTACGGGCGAAGTATTTGTTCGGTTTGAAAACGGGAGCGGCGTACGACGGCGCGGAGGAGACGGAGACGAACGGAGACGAAGCGAGAGAAGAGGTGCCGCCAGAGTTACTTTTTTTGGTCATGGAAGTTCGAGAGGCGATTGAGGAAGCGGACGAGGACGGGGAGGAGTTGATAAAGTTGAAAGAAGAGAACGAGGAGAGGATGGAAGAGGCGGAAAGGCGAGTGGGAGAGGCGTTGGACGATGAAGTGGAATTCGACGCGGAGAAAGCGAGGAAGGCGATTGTTGAGTTGACATATTTTGAGAAGATCCGGAAAGAGATCATAGAGAGATTGTGATGGAGATAGTTTACATACGTGTAGAATTATATAGATTTACATAGTACCTAGTAGGTACCGCTGGAATAGTGCTTTTATCATTTATTCACCACGCGCTCGGCCAACGCGACGACGTCTTTCTTATCTGCTTTCAAATCCAATTTCAATCGAGTTCTCTCTTCGACTCTTCGAATTTGATTTTCTACTCCCGCAATCGCGGCGTTCATCTCCGTCCTTTTAGGGTACTCGTGCAGAAGTATAGCTTCTAATCTATTTTCGCCATCGTCGTTGTTGGTGAAGGTAGAGCGCGAGGAGACTTCATTTTCCGTAGTCGTTTGCGTCGTCGTCGAGATGCGTTGGTTGGCGAGTTTCCTCAACTGCGCTCGATGGGCGGCTTCTAAAGCTTCGCACCTCCTGTCGATGATCTCCTTTGCAGATTCCGTGACTTGTCGCAATCGAGTTTTATTCACCTCTTTATCGGTTTCTAAGTCTAAAACTCTTTCGGAAATGTCGTTGACGAGATGTTCCACCGCCTCTCTCGTCGGGCGTTCTCGCATGGCAAATTGCACGCCATCGTGTAACGATTTCAAAACCTGCGAGTGTTCCGTCTGTCTCGACGCGATCTCGTTCGCGAGTTTCTCGACTTCGCTTCTCTTTTCGAAGGTTTTTGCGAGCGCTTCTAGGCGTCTGATTTTGGCAAATACGGAAGCGCTGTCGCCTTCGCCGTGCTCCGTCGTCGGCACCAACGTCGACGACGAGGACATTTCCATGCTCCCACCACCACCTAAATACATTTCCATCGCCGAGGTGCTAGAATCTAAAAACATCGTTCGCGTCATCGCTTTAATCGTTTGCGCGTCTTTACCGGCCATCTTTCCATTTTCCAACCCAAACAACGCCTCGCAAATGCCTTCGATTTTCTCCACGTTTTCCAATCGAAGCGGTTCGATTTCCATTTGCGCGAAGGATTGCGCGCGTTCCGTGGCGGCAACAATCTCCTCTTTCACGCGTTTTTCTAACCGTTCGAGCTCTTTGCACACTTCCTCGTCTCTGCGCAAGCGTTCGGCGACGTCCCCACGGACGTCGTTAAAATCTAACGTTAACCTTTCCAGCTCTCTGTTGACGTGTTCAAGCGTCCCGAACGAAACGCGTCCGTTCTTTTCGCACTCTAAAACTCTCGCTTCCAAGCCGTCGCACCGTTTTTTGAACGCGACAACATCCGCTGCGTCGATGTTCCCAACCGATTGTTTCAATTCGTCTATGGTTCGTCTAAAAGCGCGCATTCGTTCTTCGCTTTCGTCGTGCATGCGTTTCGAGCAACTCGCCTCCCGTTGGCGCAACGCGTCCAACGCTTCGTCCACCGCGCGCAAAATAGTATCCTTTTGCGTCGAGATGTCTTCCTGTGCCGCTTCCGCTCTCGCAATGGCAATATCTACGGACCTGAACCCATCGTCTACTTTTCTTTGAAACTGTTGTTCCGCATCTCTGGCTACTTTTGAAACGTCCGAACACATCTCCGCGCACCGTCTCGCGTCCGCTGCGGCGTCGCTGGCTTTCATTTTGATCGCCGAAACGACCGTTTCGGACAACTCACTCGCGCGTTCTTGAACAAACTTTGCGATGACCACGTCGCAGACTTGACCGCACTCATCGACGACTTGACCTTTTACCGCTTCTGCGACGTCCTCCACCTCTTTCCTCGCGCTCTTCGCCGCGCGTTCAAATCGATCGCACTCGTCTCGAAATCTCAACTCCATCTCCTCCTCCAACGTCCTCAGCGTCTCCTTTTCATTTTCCACCGCCTCGTGCATTTCTCTCGTGCTCGCGTCCGCCACGTTCGCGCACGTTCGCGCAACTCTCTCCACGTGCGAACACGACTCCATCAATTTCCCTCTCGCTTTCTCTGCAAACATCTCCATCGCGTCTCGGTTTCGATCGCTTTCCGCCTTGGCTTCTCGGACTCGATCTTTGATCAACCCTTCCGCCTCGTCGCACGCTTGTAAACCAACTTTCAACGCCTGCATTTTTCTATCCACCTCGCGATTGAATTGTCCCACAATCTCCGCGAAGCTTTGCGTTTTCGTTCTCTCCACGTCCGCTTTCCGTGCCTCTTCCTCGGCTTTGCTCGCCGCCTTTCGACTCGCTTGAGCAAACTTCTCGCACTCTCTTCTCTCGCTTTCCACGCGAGTCATCTGCGCTGTCAAAACGTTCACGTCGTTCCGAATTTCATTCACATCGAAACCTCTCTCCATCATTTTCACGCATCTCTTTGCCTCGTCTTTCGCGACTCGCGACACGGCGACCGCGTCATCAACAGAACTCGCCACCGCGTTCAACGCTATTTCGTTCGCCTTGACGATAGCTTCCATCTGCGCCGACTTCGCCACGGTCGCTTTCATTTGGCTCGTTTCCGTCGTGACATTCAAAACGTGCTTCTCCAAACCACTCACGATTGTTTCGCACTCGTTTCGAAACGTCGCGTGTTCCTTCTCTAAACTCGACAGTCGTTCCATCAATCGCGCGTTTTCCTCTCGCTCGCACTCTACACCGTTGAGCAAGATTTGGCATCGTTTTTCCACGTCCCCTAATCGTTTTTCCGTCGCCTCTAACCTCGAGTCTCTGATTTCGTTCGCCGTATTTTCTCGTTCAGAGATGAGACCGAGGCGTAAAAACGCGCGTCTCACCGCCGAAGGGACCGAGGACCATTCTTTGGTGCCTTTTTCCACGTCCTCTTTTATCACGTTCGCGTTTCGGCTGAAGAAGCGAATTTTGTTGGTGTCGTTATTTTCTTTGATGATGTTGGTTTTGTTCGTCACTTTGCGCTTCTCAAAAGACGAGGAGGACATTTTAGGACACAACGCGTCCCCTCCTCGTCAGAGCTAAGACGTCGTAAAGCGCGCAGCGGCCGAGAGAGTGAGCTCCTCTAGTCCTTCTCCGCGCAAAGTGTTTGAGTCGCGCTTCTATCTCTCTCTCGGATTTTGAAAATTTTTCTCTTACCTTTTTTACGTCCCCTTCATTTAGGGTTTTAGTACTTTTTCTTAAACCCTAAACGCTTTTTGTGTTAAAACCGGTTAAGGGAAAAGCGCTACGCACTACTTTCCCGAGACCAAATGTTGCGCGTGTCGTCGTTCGGTGGAGGAGCACAGTTCGCGGCGCCTTCGTCCTCGGTTTCGACGAGAACGAGGAGGACTTTGAAAACGACGACGACGACGACGACTCAAAGTTCTTCTTCTTCTTCTTCTTTCTCGAAGCAGCAGCAGGAGCGAAGAAGGCGTAATAAAAAATCATCGTCTGAAATTTCTTCCGTCTTGCGTTTATCCAAAACCGAAGGGAAAAGCGTCTTAAAATTGAAAAGGCGTTCTTTTGTCGTCATGGCGAGTTCGGAGGAGGACGTCGTTTCTTCGAGCGAGGAGGAAAAAGAACTCATCAGGAAGCGTTTATCTATCGCGACAAAACTGGTGCACCCGAAAACGTCCGTCGAGGACCCGTATTCCGCGTCGGCGCCACCGCTGTACCAAACCGCCACGTTCGCGCAACCGAACGCGACAGAAAACGGGAGGTACGATTACACGAGAAGTGGGAACCCGACGAGAGACCAGTTGGAGGAGCAATTCGCGGACATTGAAGGCGCGACGAGAGCGTTCGCGTTCAGCTCGGGGATGAGCGCGTTAGCGACGGTGACGAGATTGGTGAAGAATGGCGAGCGCATCGTCACCGGCGACGATATTTACGGCGGGACGAGTCGGTTGTTAGCGCAAGTCGTTCCGGAAGTTGGGATTGAAGTCGTGAACGTGGACTGCACGGATTTGAAAGCAGTGGAAGAAGCCATAAACGGTGGACCGACGACGATGGTTATGCTCGAGTCGCCGACCAATCCGAGATTGCAATGCATCGACGTGCGCAAAATTTGCGAGATGGCCAAGAAGAAAGGCGCTTTGGTGTGCGTGGATAACTCCATCATGACCGCGACGTTTCAAAACCCGTTAGAGTTAGGAGCAGATATTAGCATGGTTTCCGCGACAAAGTTCATCGCCGGGCATTCGGATGTTACCGGAGGTTTACTCGCAGTCAAAGGTGAAGAGTTGGCAAAACGCGTGTACTTTTTCCAAAACGCCTGCGGCACGCTTTTAGGCCCGTTCGATTGTTGGTTAGCTTTGAGAGGCATCAAAACCATGGACTTGCGAATGAAAAGACAGCAAGAAAACGCGATGAAATTAGCCGAATGGATCGACAATCACCCGAAGGTCCAAAAAGTAAACTACCCGGGATTAAAATCCAACCCGTTCCACGACGTGCACTTCTCCCAAGCCACCGGCGCGGGAAGCATTCTCTCCTTCACCACGGGAGACGTCAACTTTTCCAAAACTATAGTCGAAGAAACGAAACTGTTTAAAATTACCGTCTCTTTCGGTGGCGTGACGAGTTTAATTTCCTTGCCGTGTTTCATGTCGCACGCGAGTATTCCAGCAGAAGTCAGAGCCGCTCGAGGCTTGCCGGACGATTTGGTTCGCATCAGTTGCGGCATCGAAGACGCCGAGGATTTGTTAAACGACTTGAAAAGAGCGTTCGAGAAAGCCGAAAAGAATAAAGCCACGTGATAATAACTAAACTACATCAGGCACAAAAGAATGCGCAAATGATACTAAACGCGTAAAAATGTGTGCGTATAGAAGACCAAACCGTTGAAATTTTACTATTAAAAGTACATGTCATAAAACCACACTTTTGTAACTGTTTCTTTGCTTGGAAAAGAGAAGCACATCCATATGCGCGTCGTCGCTTCCTCTCTCTTCGCTTTTCGGCAGCAAGAGTTGCGGAGAAAACAGCATCATCGTCGTCATCAACAACAACACCACGCGCGCGAGAGGAAGAGGAGACGAAATCGATGCGCCATCGCCAGCACTCTCGCGACAAAAACGACAGAATCACCCCCCTTAGAGTATTACGAACACACGAAAATCCCGAGCACAGAGTTCACGGAAACGTGCCACGGACCGGAGGAGTACACCTCTGTGCTTCTCCACGCGATGCGAATGCAGTGGAAGCACGGGTTTACGCACGTGCCGAGCGGTTTTCGCCGAGTCACGCACGGGTTTGGGGAAATCTTAGCCGGCATGCAACCAGCGGCGGCCGAGAGGTGCGTGGAGCTTTTGTTGAGGAGGGGAGAGGCGGAGGACGACGATCACGATACTAGTAAAACAGAGAACAAAGAAAGCGTTTTGGACCCGTTTTGTGGCGGCGGAACAGTACCGGTCGTGGCGATGACGAACGGTTTAATCGCGTACGGGACGGATGTCAGTCCGTTGGCGCTACACGTTTGCGGCCACCGCGTTTGGGTGCCGGAAAACGTGGACGAGGAAGAGACGTGGTTGAGAGAACGGATGAAGAAGATTGAGGCGATTATTGCGGATGAAAAAGACGCAGACGAAAACGTCAATCCGTTAGGGAGCTTTGCGAGCATTGCCGTGGCAGTGGAGAAGGCGATTTCACTAGAGAGCGAGGACGACGAGAGTAATAGTAGCAGTAGCGGTAACGAGAGTAATAGCAATAGCATAGACTCGACGACGAGGAAAACGGCGCTTTTCTTCTGTTTAGCCGAAGCAGAACGAAGACACTTCGTGCGACAGAAAAGAAATAAGAGAAAAAAACGGTTCGGAAAGCGACGCGCGACGAGCAATGGTAGCAAAAGCGATCGAGACGACTCGTATTACTCGCCGTTGAGCTTTTACCAAAGGTGCGTCGACGAGTACATATTTCGCGTGAAGGATTTACACGACGCGGTAGGTGGAACAGCAGACGTGGTCATCCGTAAAGGCGACGCCCGGTTTGATGATTTAGTTCCTAAAGATAAAATTGGAACAGTTTCGGGAATACTGACGAGTCCGCCGTACCCGGGAGTGTACGACTACGTCTCGTTCGCGAGAAAACAAAGGTCGAGATTTCGTGTCGGGAGTACTGCCGGTAACGGTAGCGCGATAACGACGACAATTGAAGAAACTGAATCCGAGAAACCACCGACGTCGTACTACGTCGACGCAAAAGTCCCCGACTCGAACGAATTGGACGAAAACGGCAACCGCGCGCCGTGGAGCGACGATTTCAGCTCCGCCAACGAATTCGGCGCCAAGCGAGAGTTACGGAAAGACCCGTCCGCGTTCAACGACAAATGGACCCGATCCCAAACGCAATGGCTTAAGAACGCCTATAAAACGTTAAAACCGTCCGGTCGAATGCTCGTCATGATTGGCGACGGCGCCAACGTGGACGCTTTAAAAAGCACCGTCGTTTGCGCCGAGCAACTCGGTTTTACGCTTCTCGCCAGTTGTTCGCTCGCTTTGTTACGAACCATGGAAAGTACCGGAACCGTCTATAACGGGGCCAGGAAAGAGCACTTGATTTTGTTCGAGAAGAAGCTTTTAAGTAAAAGTGAATAGACTCGACGACGAGAGAGAGATGAGATGTAATAGTCTTCTTCAATACAACAAAGCTCTATCATCTGTATTTTACTTGTATTTATAAGAAGAAAAATACTACACACGCTTTAAGTAAGAGCGCAAAGGCGAATGGTATGGGAATGAAAAAATGCAGAAATTTTTATGTTCAAACCCTAAACGTACCTAGAGAGGGAAAGTCTCTGCATTCGAGACGAGATGTACACGACAGAAAAGAACGCGCTAAGCTGAGAAGAAGAAGAGGAAGAGTTTGTCCCGAAACACGACGTGTTGACATCCAAACAACGCTTCTGCTTGGTTACCTTTTTTGAGCGCTACTACTGGAGAGAGAGTGAGTTACTTTTTATACACACATCATCACACAAAATGGCCGAGCACCAATCGTTGCTGAGGCCGCGTGAAGCGAACGATGATGCATTTTCGTCGCATCGCTTCGCGTTTACGTCGTCTTCAAAGACGTGGACGAAAGTCCTCGCCGGTTCTGGCGTTATGGTCTTGGCCACCACCCTCGCTCTGAGCGGGAACAAAGGCAACTTTAGTTCTACTTCTTTGACGACGACGAGCGGAACTCGATCGCAACTCGGGGAAGGAGAAGCCGCGTCGGTCCAATCGCACGCGTCCAAAACCATCAAACTGCACACGGCGTGCGCGCCATTACACGTTCTCGATTTCCACCCAGACCCGACGTCGTGGAAGAAAAACATGGGCGCGCGAGTGATTGTTCGATCGCAACAAAATCCAGAGTTGGCGTTCGATCGCGGGATTGAGATGACGGCGACGCACTGCGGCGCGTTTGAAGTCGACGCGAACGTGTTAGCGCCCGGGGACGAGTTTACGTTCGCGCTGTACGAAAAGAACGGGCCGAACGGACCGGCGTTTCGAAAAGATGCCGGGTGCATATCGACTGCGAGTAATCCGGATTCGTGCATGCCGGAGAATAACTTGGGGAGAAGCCCGAACAACATGTTTAACATGAACGAGTGCACGGCGTCGACGTTTTCGGATTCGACCAAGACGTTTTACGATCGCGTGTATAAAGAGAGCGACGGGAGGTCGTTCGTTTGGGGGAGTTGCCACTCGGATTGCGCGTTTTCCGTGCAGTCAGAGCTGGCGTTGTGCGAATTGGACGCGCAACAGCAAACGGACGATGGACAGCCGCAGCAAGCCGAAGTCGGCGGCGCCTCGGAGGACGACGACGAACCGTCGGACGGGAGCATGAGCGGTCTTTTGAACACGGCCATGTCCGCGCAAAAAGTGTTCGTTCCGGCGATTACAAACTCGGAACACACGAAAGCGTCAGTTGCATCCGCGCAGGCGTCAAATGAGATGACGCCAGAGGAAATTTTGGCCATGGATAAAGCCGATTTGAAGGGCGCCGCGGACCAGGAGGAAGAAAAAGTTGAAGAAGTCGTTCCGGAACCGGCGGAAAGTACGGCCTCTGAAGCTATTCCGGAAAACGAAACTCCGGCGCAAAAGATTGAAAGATTGCAAAAAGAACTCAAGGCGGCGAGCGAAAAAGCGCAAAGAGACGCCGAAAATGCAGCGGAGGAGGAGAAGGAGGCCAACGATGAAGTTTCGATCCAGGAAGCGCAAGAGGAACAACCGGCGGCTTCGGCGGCGGCGACGACTGATGCCGCAGCGCAAGCGCAAGCTGAGCAAACGCAAGCAGTTGCTACCCCGACCGTGGAGCAGTTGAATGATTTGCAATCGCAATCTCAAGGAACACAACAACCAACGGACTTGGCGGCGCAGATGAGAGCTGACGCCGCCGCGATTGCAACTCCGGAAGCGACGACTGGTTCTGCGGAAGAAGCATCTGCTACCACCACCACTACCACTGCAGGCGGTGGATGGACGAACGATGCCGCCGTAACGCTTCAAGCGGAAAAGGAAGGCCGAACGGACGGACCGTGCAACTACGACGGGTGCCCGCTCGAAGAAATCATCGCCGCGCAACAAGCCGCCATAAGAGAGCAAGAGGAGGCAACGCGCAAAGCTAAAGAAGCGGAGGAGCAAACCGCCAACGCTGTAAAGCAGGCTAAGATTGATGCCGTGAACGCGAAGATTCAAGAAGAAACAGACCGCAAGGCGGAAATTGCGAGAATCCAAGCAGAAAGTCAAACGCAAATCGATCGCCAAACGCGTCTCGAGAAAGGTGAAATCAGGGCGGCGAAGAACGCGTTGCACCCGACCGGTAAAAAATCCTCACACAAGAGCAAGGCGCGAAAGTTTATCGCTGACGCCGACGGCGAGGAGCACAACGTGGTCGTAGAGTTGGAAGTGCCGCCGCAACAAGACGAGGAAGTTGTTGTTGAAGAATCGGAAGAGCGTGAAAACATCCCGGACCAACCGGAACCGTTGACCGAGGAAGAAGAAGCCTCGGCCAACGCGCAACGCGACGAGATTGATGAGATCTTGGCGCACGCGGACGACGCAAATGTTTTTGAGGAAGAGCAAAAAGAAGCCGCGAAGAAGAAATCTTCTTCCTCCTCTTCTTCGGAGGAAGGCGAAGAGATTGACTTCAAGGCGGCGAAGAAGGAATTGGCCAAGGCGGCAAAGATTGAAGAGCACAAGAGAGCCGTGCAGCGACAGCTCGAAGAAGAAAAGGAAGCTTTCGAAGCCGCTAAAGCTAAAAAGGAGCAAGAAGCTCGGGAAAGGAGAGCTGCCAGAGCAAAGGCGAAGGCTGACGCCATTCGATTCGCGGGTAAAACTCCGGAGGAGATTGAGTTGATGAAACGCATGGACGCTTTGGATGAGATGAGCGCGCAGATTGGCGAAGAGGAAGCCAAGTCTAAAAGAAAGGCGGAAAAAGCAAACAAGAACACGGGGGCCATTGGCGTCTCGCCGGAAGAGCAGATCATGTTGGACCAATTGAACGGATCCATGGACGACGAAAGCGCGAAGGAAGCTGCGGATGCCTTGGCGTCTGTTGACTTTGACGACTCCGTCTTTGCCTCCAATGACGACGACGAAGAACAAGAACAAGAACAAGAACAAGAACAAGAACAAGGAGCCGATGAACCCGCCGTCGACGAGTCTGAAAATGCCTCTTCCGACGGTACTCTCGAAGGCTCGCTCGAAAGTTCGTACGAAGTTCCTGCGTCGAACATGGACCCGATGAGCTTGAAGCCGCGCAAGTGGAAGAAAGTTGCAACGACGGTGCCTTTATCCGAAGGCACGGACACGGGCGCCATGAAGGCCAAGTTAGCCAAGCAGAAACACCAAGAAAAGCTCAGAAACAAGGTTGACCCGGAAACTGGTTTAACAAAGGAAGAACAAAAGTTGATCGATTCTTTAAACTTTAATTCCCCGGCGGAGGATGACTCCTTCGCGAACGGTAGTGATGAAGCCGGAGAGGCTGCGCTTGGGGAACGCAAGACTTTTGACGCGCCAATTGAGGAAGAAGAAGTAGCTATGCTCGGTGTGAGCCCGCGAGCTTTGGCGCAGATAAACAGAAATAGAATGTACAACGAAGCAATGGCGAATTTAGGCGAGGCGACGGTCGCGAGCAAGTTTGAAATGGCTGCGCAACAAGCGAGAGCTTTGACCAAACTCGGATCGAGTGAAGACGATGACGCGAAAGCGAGTCTGGAGGAACGAATGCGACAATTAGAATCTGGAGAACTTCCGGAGCAAGCTGTGATGGCTACTGCCGCGGCGACGCCTGAAGTTGCAACGGAAGTAGGAGAGGAGACGTCATCGTCGATTGATCCTATCGCCGCGCAGTACATGCCAAAAGGCATCGAAACGAACGGTATGACGAAGGAAGAGATGGAGCTCATCGCGAATATCAACGTTGACGAAAAGGAAGTGAAGCGAAAGAAAGCGGAAGCGAAAGCTGCCGCGATCGCCGCGGCAAAGGCTGAGGCAGAAGCGAAAGCCAACGCGCCAAAACCGTATCACGAGAAAGGCATGATTGTCATCCAAAACGTCAAAGTTCCGCACACGTTTAAGTTGGATCCGTACAAAAACGTCGCGTGTAATCCATCGCCGACGTGTATCGCTGGTGTGCCGATTCCAGGTGTCGGGTGCTGCCCGGAGGAACTCGTCGATAAAGTAGAAGCACCGAAAGTTGGCGATGAGGAGGAGGAGGAAGAAAAAGAAAAAGAAAAAGCTTCCTCCGACGAACCCTCTCGTAAGCACCGCTACGAGCGATACGACGACGACGACGAAGACGGAGACGAGAAAGAGGACAGCTCTGGAGATCATCGATCGTACGATTATCCTTTGGCCTCTAAAAAACGCCCCGCGCAAGATTCATCGGATCTGTACTTTTCGCAAAAAGACGTCGACGAACGCGAGGCGCCGAAAGAAGAAGTCGAGGAAGAATTGGCGACGACGTCGTATGACTTCGTGGCGGAGAAGAAAGATCACAAAAGCAAACATCACGCTGAGGATGTCGTCGATTCTGCCTCTTCTTCGAAAAAATCGTCTTCTTCGAAAAAATCGACGGAGAAGGAGGATATCGAAACGCCTTCCAGTCCTTCTTCCACGAAGGAATACGCAACGGCGATGAGCAAGAAGCAAAAAGCAGTAGCTGCAGCTGAGAAAGCTAAGAAAAGTCGCATTGAAGCCGAAAAAGTCGCCGAGGCTTTGAAGAAAGCGTACGAAGACGCCATGAAAGCGGTCAAGACTTCGGAAAAGAAGGAGGAGAAGAAAGCCGCGCAAGCGTACATCGCGCGGCAAAAAGTGAACCATTTAAACGATGAGTCCCGGTTTGGTGAATCACGCCTCGCCAAGGCCCCGGGTAAACAAGCGCGAAAGGTATGTCAAGCCTCGAAATGGAAAGACCTCGAATGGCCTTTTTTTGTCGGGAACATGACGCACCCTTCGTGTCAGTCGCAAAATGGAGGCGTGAATGATATGGGAACCGAACCGGAGATGTGTGAAGACGATTTAGCTTCGGTGAGATTTGGCGTCTCTCAAGGGAAAGCCGAGTGCATGCTAGCGCACGCGAAAGAGTGCAAAATCCCCATGCACGATTTCAAATCGTTAAATTACGATTGGACGACCTCTCGATGCCAAGGCGTCTGGGCGGCGCCTTTGTGGATGAGTCCGGACACCTGGCAGTGGGGCCCCGGCTCTGGGGAAATCGACGGCTCTGAATTTTGTATGCGCAAAAAAATGCAAATGAACTTCGCCGGCGGAGGCCACGAAGTCGAACTCGATCCGTACAACATCGACGAAGCCTGGGGACACACGACTATTCGTAAAGACGACGCCGGAATCATCACCGTGACCACTTGCAAAGCGTCCGAGGCGGAAGCCAACGGCGGCGAATGTTTCAAACCGAAATATAAAGACTGCAAAGATTGCGAATTTGGCGAACGCGGGCCGGACAAAGAGTACGCCTGCTGGTGCAACGAAGACCCGAACCAAACGCAATTGAACATTTACGGTTCCGGTGGCTGCGCCGAAGGCGCCAACTGCGAGTGGACTTTACTCTCCGACGTTTGGAACGGCGTCGGCGGCGACCAGAGTTACCACGGGTGCATGGGCGAAGTTCCCACCTTGGGCGTGGACGAAAACGAACCAAACTTTAACTCGCACTGCGAGTTTAGCGTCGAGAACATCCTCGTCAAAGGTCACGGGTTGAACGGTGCCATGCAATGGGGGGAAGGAAGTCCAAACTATTGCCGACATTTGACGGTTCAAAACGTGCGCTCCGCCATCGGCGTCGACATAGCTTAAACGTAACAACAACAGAAGAAGAACAAGACAACAAGACAACAAGAACAAGAACAAAACTGAACACAGAACACATCATATATTATATATTATTATTATTATTATTATTATTACGTCGGGAGAAAGAAGGAATACAGAGAGAAGGATACGAGCGTTATTTATATTTACAACGGAAGAGTTTTAATTTTTACGAGAGCAACTACGAAAAATATTTAGGGTATCAATGCAAAAATCAACGGCTGCAAAGCGTCCCACACTTGTCCTTACTTTTACCGCAACTCACACCTTACACACACCTACACACATCTAAACACACACAAAATGGCTTCTAAACCAACTGAAATGTGCGTCATCGAGACGACTGGCGCCCGCGAATACAAGGTACGAATGAAGAGTTCTCTTTTTGTGACGAGTACGACTCTTCCGTCTCTCTGTCTCTCGATCTCTTTTTGCCACGAACGCGAGATGGATAATTATATTCCATCGGGGAAGTCTTTTGCCGTCGTTTCTCTCGATCATCTTTTTCTCGTCGTCATCTTTTGGATGACGATGCTCTTTTTAACCCCGCGCGTTTTGAGAAGACACGAAACGCATCGTCGTCGCGGAAGAAGATGAAGACGTGTCTTTCTCTCTCTCTGTCTGTCTGTCTCTCTCTCTCTCGCGCGCGTCGTGGGGCAAAGAAGAGCAAACGACACGGCAACAAAAAAGCGTCGCCTCAGAGTCGTCGTCTCACAGCCGCTCAAAAAAAAAGCAAAATCTCATCAAATTCGCGCTTTGTCGTTTGAAACGACGCGAAAAGAAGAAGAAGAGGACGCGCGCGAACGCGTTTTGTCTCTTTTACGCGCAGTTTTACATATAAAAGAGATTGAACGATGTGATTTTTGGTTTCTTCCTTTCGTGCGCGTCTGTGTCTGCGTGTCGTGAGCGGCGAGAGAGAGAGAGAGAGTCCGATGATGATGATGGTGTGAGCGTCGTTTGTGGTCGACTGTCGCTTTTTCCCTTTTTTGTGGTTCAGAGCAAAAGAAGGAAAATCGAACACGAAAACGAACAATCGTATTGTTTTTAGTACGCGCCTGTTTACTGACCGCGGATGGATGTTTTTTATTTCTCATCAAAACAACACAGGTTCGCGACATGGCCCAAGCTGATTTCGGTCGCATGGAGATCGAACTCGCCGAGGTTGAAATGCCGGGTCTCATGTCCTGCGTCTCCGAGTTTGGCCCGAGCCAACCGCTCAAAGGCGCGAACATCTCCGGTTCGTTGCACATGACCATTCAAACTGCGGTTCTCATCGAAACGTTGGTGAAGCTCGGCGCCGTCGTCAGATGGTGCTCGTGCAACATCTTCTCTACGCAAGACCACGCCGCGGCGGCGGTTGCGAGAGACTCCGCGGCGGTCTTTGCCTGGAAGGGCGAGACGCTCGAGGAGTACTGGTGGTGCACCGACCAAATGTTGAACTGGGGTTCTGAACCGCTCGACATCATCGTTGATGACGGTGGGGATGCGACTTTGTTGATCCACGAAGGTTACAAGGCCGAAAAGGCGTTTGAAGCCACCGGTGCGATCCCGGATTCGTCCACCACGGACAACGCCGAAATGAAGTGCGTCTTGAACATCATCGCGGCCAACTTGAAGACTAACCCGAAGAGATGGCACAAGATCGTCGAGACGTGCGTTGGTGTTTCCGAGGAAACCACCACTGGCGTCAAGAGGTTATATGAAATGCAAAAGGTGGGCGAATTGTTGTTCCCGGCGATCAACGTCAACGACTCCGTCACCAAGTGCAAATTCGATAACTTGTACGGTTGCAGACACTCTTTGCCGGACGGTATCATGAGAGCCACTGACGTCATGATTGCCGGTAAGACTTGCTGGGTTGCCGGTTACGGTGACGTCGGTAAGGGTTCCGCCGCTTCTTTGAAGGCGGCGGGCGGTCGTGTCATCGTCTCCGAAATCGATCCGATTTGCGCGTTGCAAGCGGCGATGGAGGGCTACCAAGTCGCCCCGCTCGAAGACGTCGTCAGCGAGTGTGACATCTTCATCACCACCACCGGTAACAAGGACATCATCATGGCTTCTCACATGAAGAGCATGAAGAACAACGCCATCGTCGGTAACATTGGTCACTTTGACAACGAAATCGACATGGCTGGTTTGGAAGCTATCACCAAGCGCATGAACATCAAGCCGCAGTGCGACAGATACGAATTTCCGGACGGACACGGCGTTATCGTCTTGGCCGAAGGTCGTTTGCTCAACTTGGGCTGCGCCACTGGTCACCCGTCTTTTGTCATGTCTTGCTCGTTCACCAACCAGTGCATCGCGCAATTGGAATTGTGGAACGAACGCAAATCTGGCAAATACGACAAGAAGGTGTACGTCTTGCCGAAGCACTTGGACGAAAAGGTTGCCCAATTGCACTTGGAAAAGATTGGCGTCAAGTTGACCAAATTGTCCGCGGAACAAGCCGCGTACATTAACGTCCCGGTTGAAGGTCCGTTCAAGCCGGCCGCCTACAGATATTAAACATTTAATCTTTTCAAATATTAAATTTTTAGTATATACAATTGTATTGTACGGCGGGCGCCGTAGTAAGGAAGAACGAAAGTTTCTTCTCGAAACGAACGCGCGAACCGTACGAGAGGGGGGTGTTGTGTTTAGCTTAAACTTTGGAATATATGATCATCATAAAACGTGAATAAATGAATACGAGAAGTAACTTTCTCTCTCTCGCTCTCTCTCGCTCCGCGCAAATAGTATTCTACTCGTATTCGCGTTGGTTGCAAAGCGCAAGCAGTTTTTTCAACTTTATCTCCTCCTCGTTTTACTTTGAAACTCCTCACTTTTAGTAACACACAGTTTGCGCAAACCGCAAACGAACCAAAGAACAACATGTCTCCTGTTCGAATCACGTGCGACGCTTCCTCCCCTGCCGGCCAAACCGTCCAACTTCTCTGTCGTCTTTCGAACGTCGTCCCGACGATTGTGGTTTCCAAAGACCAAAACCAATCGACGCCGCCTCGATATGAAGAGGACACGACGAAAGCATCATCGTCATCCTCGTTCGAAGGGCTCGTCCCGGTGGCGAAAGCCTTGACGCGCAGTCTTACAAACGACGACGACGATTTCGTCTCGTCCTCTTCTTTACTGGGCACCACGGATGCGGAAAAACTCGCCATCGACGATTGGCTCGCGGCAGTGAACACCACCTATTCTGGCACCGAATTCGAGGCGGATTGCGAACACGCGTTGGAATCTCTCAATGAGCACTTGAAGACGAAATCGCACGTCGCGGCGAACGACCGAGTGACTTTAGCCGACATCGTTTTGTTCGGCATGGTGAGAGAGAAAGTGAAACAAACGATGTCCTCTGGGCAGTTGAAACAGAAGAAGAGTTTAGTGCGATGGTGTAAGCGGATGCAAAGCGCGTTGTCGCTGGGCGAAAGCGAAGGAGCGATTGACTTTTCCGCGATGGATGTGAAGTGGACGGCGTTGCCCAGAAGCGAGAGCGGCGGGAAAGCGCACGTGTCTACCTCGGATAAGCCAGACGACGGGGGAGCACAGCATCCGCAAGGCGGGTCGCAACCGTTGGACGATCCGGTGGCGGAGGAGAAGCGATTGAAAGCCATAGCGAAGAAGGAGGCGAAAGCGGCGGAGAAAGCGGCGGCAAAGGCAGCGAGACAAGCGGCGGCGGCGGAAGCAGGAGAAAAAGGAGGAGGCGATGCATCGGCGGCAGAAAAAGAAGTCGACGTTTCCGTCGTTGACATCAGAGTGGGTAAAATTGTCAAGGCGTGGGAACATCCGGAGGCGGATAAATTATGGGCGGAAGAAATCGACGTGGGATTAGAGAAGCCGTTGCAAGTGTGCTCCGGTTTGCGCGAGTTTAAAACTTTAGAAGACATGACCAACGCGGAGGTTTTAGTCATTTGCAACATGAAACCGAACAAGATGCGAGGTTTGAATTCCGAGGCGATGGTGTTGTGCGCATCAAACGAGGCGCACACGAAAGTCGATTTCGTCAAGCCGCCGAGCGGCGCGAAAATCGGCGAACGCGTCACCTTTGAAGGCTTCGAAGGCGAACCAGAGAAGGTGTTGAACCCAAAGAAAAAACAGCTGGATAAGGTGTTGCCAAAATTGAAAACTGACGCGGACGGGGTGGCGTGCTACGACGGGAAGAAGGCGATGACGAGCGCGGGCCCGTGCTCGAGCTCCTTGAAGGACTGTTTCATTAAATGATTTATTTTTGGTTACTACTTTTCGCTATTCTCTATATTTTACGCTTTATCCACTTCCACGTTATCTAGCAACCGAACGCCACCGAAATACGCGCACGCTAACACCACGTATTTCTCCCCTTTGACTAACTTTTCCACCGGCCCTTCCAACGTCTCTCGTTGGCGAATCTCCACGTAATCGACTTTACCTCCGCTCAGTTCTATGCACCTTTTAATAAACCCAACCCATCCCTGCGCCATGTTCGCCCCCATAGCCGGCGTAAACTCGTCCGAGCGTCCGGAAATACCATCCGCGACATCTTTCAACGCCACCGATATCGACTCCGCTTGTTTCCTCGCTTTTTCCGTTAAATACGTATTCCTGGAACTCATCGCCAATCCCGGGCAAGAGTCCGCGTCCGACGCGTCTCCGTTCACCGGTTCGCGCACGATCTCCCCACTCAAAATCTCCACGTCCAAATCGAAATCTCTCACCATCTTCTCGATAACTTTCAACTGCTGATAATCTTTCCTCCCGAACACCGCCGCGTCCGGTTTGACGATGTTCAACAGTTTCAAAACCACCGTCGCCACGCCGCCGAAAAAATGCGGTCGCGTGGTCGCGCACAACCCCTGACCCACGTTCGGGACCGTCACGTGCGCGCACTCCGAAGGGTCCACGCCTTTTCCAAACAGAGATTCCTTCGGCGCGAAGACGCACATGCGCGCGTTTTCTCTTAAATTTTTCATCTTCTCCAAATCTTCCTCTAACGTTCTCGGATACAGGTCAAAGTCTTCGTTCGGTGCGAACTGCATCGGGTTCACGTAGACGCTCACGACGACAAAATCGTATTTGTTCAATGCCAGTTGGATTAAAGACACGTGTCCTTGGTGTAATCCTCCCATGGTTGGTACGAACGCGATCGTTTTCTGTTCTTTGTGTCGCTTTGAATACACTTTCGCTCGAACTTGCGAGACGGTTTCCAAAACGTCCAATGTTGTGTCGTCTTGTTCATCCTCTTCTTTTGATGCGGCGGCGGCCGCTTTGCGACGAGATTTCGGCGAAAGCGGTATGTGCATTATTAGCAGTACTGCTGTTCTTCTATTCGAACGCAACGCGGGGGTGTCAACCCGCTCCGAGAGAAGATGATGTGTCTCTCGCTGCTTCCGTCAAAGAAAAACAGTTAGTTGTGACGGCGCCGACGAGTGAGGATTTCTCTGAGGGAAAAAACGCCATTTCGATTTTTTTAATACTTTTACGCTCTCCGGCGGCGCGCAAAAGAAGAGGAAGAAGGAAAAGGAGAAGGAAGAGGCGATCAAAGAAGAGACGACGGTCGAGGAAATGGAGCGCGTAAAGCTTGGACCGAGCAAGTTGTGGACCGGGTTGGTGTTGCATCATAAAGATATTTTTGTCTCGCATGTGATTTCGAAATTGAATAGGACAGATCGGTGTTTCTTTGCAGAGGTGAATAGAGAGAGTCGGGGTGTGCTTGAATACGCCGGGGTAGACGTATCGAAATTACGTGTGACTATTGACGAATGTTCATCGATTTCGACGTTGGAATTGGTGTGGAATCGTACGAGATGGGGAGAGAAATTTAAAAGCGGAAGAGTGAGAGATCAAGTCTGGTTTTGCGCAAAAGTTGCTCTAACGAACAAACTCGAGTTTCTCAAGTGGGCGAGAGAAGTGAAACACTGCGAGTGGGGTGAACAGACGATTAATGTGGCAGCACTTATAGGTAATCTCGAGATGCTGAAGTACTGCTTCTCTAATGGTTGCCCGTATAATGAAGAAAGGTCGTGTAAACTAGCTGCTTATGGAGGACACCTCGACTGTCTTCGATTTCTTTTCGACAAGGTGAAACCTTCGCGAAAGACGGAAAAAGATTCGGCAATACACGCAACATGCGGTGGTCACATGGAGATCTTGAAATATTTCGTCGAAGAAAGAAAGATACCCGAGGTAGTAAAGG
>ENA-OWPI01000175-OWPI01000175.1-marine-metagenome-genome-assembly--contig:-NODE-175-length-98663-cov-11.303441_pt1 | contig 98663 bp, 103 predicted proteins | sample MGYA00238138_ERZ651775 | MGnify/ENA primary metagenome ERZ651775 (study PRJEB26906, sample SAMN06265043) | marine metagenome | isolation source: Helgoland LTER site | place: Germany:Helgoland, sampling... | reverse complement strand
TCAGATACTCTAAACACAATATTAGTATTCAGCGAATCAGGCGGAGGCTGATCCGAGGTCGGTGGACGGCTTACACCAAGTCCAGATTCGTTAACAAATGAGGCTGTTACAATAAAGAAAATCAACATGATAAAAACAACGTCAAGCATTGGCGTCATATCAATTTCGTTTTCGTCTTCTTCCCTACGTCTTTTTCCAAGCGCCATCTTTGCTCTTACCTTTGCGTAGCTAGTTACAATCAAGAGTCGGCATTTTACTGATTTTCTGAGAAAATACTAGCGCCGATCGCGACAGGTTTTTACACAATATATACTATTATGACCTTTTAGAAACTAATTAGTGCGGACTAATAGTCACAACTGACTATCTCACCCAAATTTGAGACCCTAAATGCCTGAACTACCCGAAGTAGAAACAACCCGCAGAGGGATCAAACCTTGGGTCCACCAACAAAAAATTGTACGTCTAATAATACGTCAAGGATCACTTCGCTGGCCAGTTACAGAGGGACTTCCCGAGCTTGTGAGGGGGCAAATAGTCGTTGGTGTAATGAGAAGAGCTAAGTATCTGATATTGAAATTAGAACATGGATCAATGCTAGTGCATCTTGGAATGAGTGGCAGCCTGCGTGTGGCAAAGCCAGACACCCCTTGGCGTAAACACGACCATATTGAATTGCAATTAGGCAATGGTGCCACCTTGCGTTTTCACGACCCTCGTCGTTTTGGCGCCTGGTTATGGAGCTCAGGCGAGCATGATCAGCTTGCGCACCTTGGCCCAGAACCACTGTCTAGTGACTTTGATGGAGAGAGATTATGGCAGATGGGGAAAGGACGAAAAATGGCGGTTAAGCCTTTTATCATGGACAACAAGATTGTTGTTGGCGTTGGTAATATCTATGCATCGGAAGCCCTATTTCGCAGCGGTATTAGACCTAATAGAGCCGCTGGGCGTATTTCTAAAAAGCGATACTTAGTACTAGGTGAGCATATTAAAGATGTGCTTGCAGCTGCAATTGAGCAAGGGGGAACCACCCTGAGAGACTTCGTTAACAGTAGTGGGGAGCCCGGTTATTTTCAGCAAACACTCGCTGTCTATGGGCGTGGCGGCGAAGACTGTATTGACTGTGGTGGTGTGTTAAAAGACATACGCCTAGGGCAACGCAGTTCTGTTTTTTGCCCAAATTGTCAGCGTTAGGTTGTGATCAAAGCGCTAAAATTAGGCAAACTTCTTGATCAGGGCATCGCCAACATTAGCCGGGACAAACTTACTCACATCGCCTTTTAAGGACGAGATTTCTCGAACTAAAGATGAAGAGATATACGAAAACTTCTCGGCAGGAGTTAGAAAGATACTTTCGATGTCTGGGCTTAGCGCACGGTTCATATTAGCTAATTGAAATTCATATTCAAAATCTGACACTGCCCTCAGACCCCTCATCACAGCATCGGCTTCGCAGTCGTTGACAAAATTGACCAAAAGATAATCAAAGCCTTTAATTTCTACGTTGGGCAGATGTTGTAAACACTCGCCAGCAAGAGAGATTCGCTCATCGATATCGAAGAGGGGGCTTTTTTTCTGATTACTGGCGATTGCGACAATGATCTTGTCAAATAACTTAGATGCTCGCTCAATAAGATCAATGTGCCCGTTGGTTATCGGGTCAAAGGTACCTGGGTAAACGATAGTCTTCATTAATAAACTCCAACACTGTGCACTCTCTTGGGGCGCATATTACTTAAATTACGCGCCTGACTCAATGCGTGAATATAGCATGTAGCGTACCCCGCTGGCGATTTTATCCTTTTCTATCCGCCAACTTGGTGGCGTGGCAAATAAGTTTTCTGTGGCTGGTAATTCACAGTAGATAAGTGCGTCAGGGGCCAACCAGCCATTACTTTCAAGCAAGGCGCAACTTTTTGTATGTAGAGTCTTTGAAAAAGGAGGATCGACAAACACCATATCAAACACACGCCCAGAATTTTTGTGTTGTAGAAATTTAATGCTATCGGTATTAATAATAGAGAGATCTGCCCCCAATGCATCACAATTAGTATGCAGCTGTTTAACAACTGTTGGGTTATTTTCCAACGCCGTGCACGCAGAGGCTCCTCGCGATAGGGCTTCGAAGCCTAAGATTCCTGAACCAGCGTAAAGGTCAAGGCAATGAGCGCCATTGATATTAATTCCGAGCCAATTGAACAATGTTTCACGGATTCTATCGCCGGTAGGCCGCAAACCGGGAGCTTCAAGAAAAGAAATTTTACGAGAACGCCATTGACCGCCAATAATCCTAATGCGGCCACCACCCTTTTCTTTAGGTTGGTTTTTTTTATTCGACAAATTGACTCCCTGATGTAGCTTCTTTTAACCACTTTTTTCGATGTAAATGTTAGGATACACCAAATCTCACTAACTGTAGCGACTGGATTTAAATGGAATCAAAGTCAACCAATGGTAACAACCCTAAACCGGCAAAACGTTCTTTTCTCGATCGCTTTAAGCGAAATACCGAGACTGCTGATGAATCTAGGGCCGAGTCTAAAGAGTTACCCGAGCCTCAATCAAAGATATCTTTTGGCCAACGAATGCGTTCGGCACTTTCTCGAACAGGCGAGGGGTTAGGCAGTCTATTTCTCGGGACCAAAGTTATCGACGAGGCTTTACTTGAGGAGTTAGAAACGTCTTTAATCATGGCGGATGTCGGTATTGAGACCACCACAAAGATTATTGCAGAGTTAACCAAGCAACTAGATCGAAAGTCCTTAAAAGATGGCGCAGCCCTCAAAGATGCGCTGCACGAAATATTATTGAAGAAGCTTGCTGTCAGTGAAGGCGAGATTAATTTCGATGGGTGTGAGAAACCCTTCGTGATGTTTGTTGTGGGGGTCAATGGGGTGGGCAAGACGACCACTATTGGCAAGCTGGCCAGTCGACTCAAAAGTCAGGGAAAATCGATCATGTTGGCTGCCGGTGATACGTTTCGAGCTGCGGCTGTTGAGCAACTGCAAGTATGGGGTGAGCGCAACGCCGTACCTGTGATTGCACAGCATACAGGGGCAGATAGCGCATCAGTAGTGTTTGACGGTATCCAGGCTGCTAAGTCTCGTGGCGCTGATGTCATTATTGCCGACACGGCAGGTCGTTTGCATAACAAAAGTAATTTAATGGAAGAGTTAAAAAAGGTTAAGCGTGTTGCCAGTAAGATTGATGAGCATGCTCCCCACGAAATTCTATTGGTACTTGATGCGGGCACCGGACAGAATGCGGTGGCTCAGATGTCCGAGTTTAATCAGGTGGTGGGCGTCACTGGTATTGCACTCACTAAGCTTGATGGAACAGCCAAGGGGGGTATTATATTTGCCTTGGCTGATAAGTTTTCTGTGCCAATTCGCTATATCGGTGTAGGCGAAGGGTTGGATGACTTGCAACCTTTTAATGCCAGTGAATTTGTTCAAGCACTGCTAAATGTAGAGGGATAAGACTTATTTCCATGATCCGTTTTGACAATGTCAGCAAGCGCTATGAATCTGGGTTAGAGGCTCTGAAACGAGTTAACTTCGAGCTTGAGGCTGGAGAGATGGCTTTCCTAACTGGGCCATCTGGGGCTGGTAAGAGCACGCTACTTAAATTGCTCATGCTCATGGAGCGACCTTCTTCAGGAACATTATTGATAAACGGGAAAAATCTAAATCGGTTGTCAAGATCATCCATTCCATCATATCGACGCCAAATTGGTGTAGTTTTTCAAAATCATCAACTGCTTTCTGATCGGACAGTATTTGATAATGTTGCCTTGCCCTTACAGATTCTGGGGTACCCCACATCAGAAACTGGTCGCAGAGTGCGTGCAGCACTGGACGGTGTTGGGTTATTGGATAAAGAGGCGAACAACCCATTGACACTATCTGGTGGGGAGCAACAAAGAGTTGGCATTGCGCGGGCAGTGGTGCATAAACCTAAAATTCTTTTAGCAGATGAGCCTACGGGAAACCTAGATCCAAAATTGTCCGCTGAGATTATGTCTCTTTTTCGTCGCTTCCAAAGCGTCGGCGTTACGGTGTTGATTGCTACCCACGATATTAACCTGATAAATCGCCTTGACCACAGAATCATGTACCTCGAAGACGGCATAATGGCGGATAACGGGGTGTCACATGGCGGGGAGTAATAAAGCAAATAGAGAAGCTCCATCGCGAGGCGCTAGAGACCAGAAAGTCAGACTCTCTGATCGTTGGAGAAGTTATAGGGCTCATCACAGCAGTACCTTGCGAACCACCCTTGCGAAAATTTTCGGTGAGCCTATTCAAACACTCTTAACCGTCGTTGTAATTGCTATCGCTTTGGCATTGCCCTCAGCCATGTTCTTAGTCTTGCATAATGTCCAACAGTTAGGCTCTGGCATTGAGTCATCACAGCAAATGACAGTATTTGTTGAAAAAACTGCAACGAGATCGGCGATTGACCAGCTCGGCGATGACATTGAAAAGTTAGCGCGTGTCGCCTCGGTGACTTATATTTCCAAAGAGCAGGCGCTTGAAGAATTTAAAGCATCCTCCGGGTTTGGTTCGGCATTGCAATATTTGGATAAGAATCCGCTCCCAGCAGTTTTTCTGGTTCAACCTAAGTCAGCAAACACCACTGATATCACCCTTACTCAAGACTTGGTTACAGCCATTGCTGAATTAAACGCTGTTGACGAAGTTCAGATTGACATGCTGTGGATGCAGCGCCTACTGACTATTACGGAAATTAGTCAAAAGCTAGTGTTGGCTATCGGAATCGCTCTAGGCGTCGGTGTTTTGTTAGTGATTGGCAACACTATTCGACTGGCCATTCAAAGCCGCAGAGACGAAATAATTGTAGTTAAGCTTGTCGGAGGGACTGATGCCTATGTCCGTCGGCCTTTTTTATACACGGGGCTTTTACTGGGTCTGTTAGGCGCAATGATGGCTTCTTTAATGCTAGTTACATGTGTTGTTTGGCTAGGGCGATCTGTAAATGCGCTAGCCGACCTATATCAAAGTCAGTTCCATCTTGTAGGCCCTGGATTCTCTGGTATTCTGACTTTATGGATGATTGGCGCTTTGATCGGCGTAATGGGAGCCTGGGTGGCAGTTATGCAACATTTACGAGAAATTGAGCCAAAATAAGGTAAATTTGAGCCAAATAAGCCCTCAACCCGTATCCTGCCTACCTTTTAATGAACTTTTTAAGGTTTTGAACCACTAAACAATTAATGTTATTATAATCGACCAGCGACTTTAAGAGGAAGTCATGAACAAAGCACTTCAAACAATGGAATGGATGACCCCCGGCGCGAACTTGAATGCCTACATTCAAGGGACGGCGACTGTGCCTATATTATCCCTGGATGAGGAAAAATCTTTAGGCGAAGCTTTGTACTACGAAGACGACTTGGACGCTGCACGAAAATTGGTTATGTCGCATTTGCGATTTGTTGTACATATTGCTCGTTCATACAATGGCTATGGGTTACCTCTGGCTGATCTTATTCAAGAGGGTAATGTTGGCCTGATGAAGGCCGTACGACGATTTAATCCTGAAAAAGGAGTGCGGGTAGTTTCTTTTGCGGTGCATTGGATCAAAGCTGAAATTCACGAATTCATTCTGCGTAATTGGCGTATTGTTAAAATTGCTACGACCAAGTCGCAGCGCAAATTATTCTTTAACTTAAGAAGTGCCAAAAAAGAACTGCAATGGCTTTCAGCGGATGAAGCTAAGGCTGTTGCTGAAGATTTAGGCGTAGAAGTTAAAGACGTCATGGAAATGGAGATGCGCCTGACATCTAGGGATGCGACGTTTGATGCTCCGGCGGATGACGACGAAGACAGCGTTGCTTATTCACCATCACTGTACCTCGAATCTAAGGGTGCGGATCCGGCAGAGCTTATCGAAAACGATGATTTTGAAGATGATAATAATTCCCGTCTCGCAGAGGCCGTGAACAGTCTTGATGATCGTAGCCAGTCTATCCTTCAACGCCGTTGGTTGGATGACAAAAAAGCGACCTTGCATCAGTTGGCTGATGAATATGGTGTTTCAGCTGAGCGTATCCGCCAGCTTGAAAAGAATGCCATGAAGAAAGTTCGTCTATTAATGGAAGCCTAACTTAATAAACCACTATGATAAGCCGCGCTTAATAATGTGCGGCTTTTTTATTGCTATGAATAAAATACTCTGGTTAAGACTCATTGCTATAAGTGGCGCTCTCTCGGTCATGTTTGGGGCTTTTGGCGCCCATGGGCTTGAAGATCGATTGTCTGCATCTTATCTGGATACCTTTAGTACAGCGGTGCGCTACCAGTTCTTACACACTCTGGCATTATTGGGAATAATTTGTTTGCCAGATCATCTTGTTAAGCTGCGAACTCTTCATTGGGTAGCGATCAGTTTTACCGTAGGCGTACTGTTGTTTTCGGGATCGCTTTATCTATTGGTTCTTTTTGATATCCCCAGCTTGGGGGTGATAACACCTATTGGTGGAGCCGCTTTGATTTTAGGATGGGTGCTACTTCTATTATCAGTGAGGCGTAACTAGTAGATGGATATTCGGCCAGAGTATAGAAAAAAATCTATTCGTAGTTACGTCGTTAGAGCCGGACGTATGACGGAAGCTCAACGCAAAGCATATGAGGTTAGTTGGCCGACTTATGGTTTGAAATTGGCTAATGGTGTTATTGATACAGATGCAGTCTTTGGCCGCTCTGGTCCAAAAGTGCTTGAAATTGGATTTGGTATGGGTGATTCGTTGGTAGAGATGGCAGTTGCTGAACCGGAGACAGATTTTATTGGTATTGAAGTACATCCTCCAGGAGTAGGTACCATCATGAACAATGCCCGTTTACAGGAGCTGTCTAATTTAAGAATATATTTGGCGGACGCCAATGATGTTCTGGATGAATGTTTCACTGAGCAGAGTATTGATAGACTACAGTTATACTTTCCTGACCCTTGGCACAAAAAGAAACATAACAAGAGGCGTATCGTACAGAGTGATTTTGTTCAGAAAGTTCGTCAAAAGTTGCGCACAGATGGCATATTGCACATGGCGACAGATTGGCAGCATTACGCTGAACAAATGCTAGAAACCCTCAGCGAGGCCGAGGGTTTTGAAAACTGTGCAGGAGCTGGGGCGTATTCGGAAAGACCTGAATATAGGCCCTTAACGAAATTTGAAAAGCGCGGTCAACGTCTCGGACATGGAGTCTGGGATTTGCTCTTTAGAAAGACCAGTTGATACTATTTTAGAAATAATCTAAATTAAATTACTACCTATCGAAAGATAAAAACTAATAAAGGAAAAACAATGAACCTAGTAAAAATTCTACCGCTTACGGCATTGCTACTCTTATCAGCATGTGATGCTCCTCAGGCAACAAATGATGAGACTGTTACCGCTACTGCAAATGAAGCGGCTTTATCAACTCAAGCTCAGAAAATAAGCTATCTCTTGGGTTTAGATAATGGCAATAACATAAAGAGTATGGACATTGACTTTGATACTGCGGCTTTCCAAAGTGGTTTGAACACCGCTTTAGCTGGTGAGCAGCCACGTTTAAATGAAGAGCAAATTGCCATGACAATTCAGCAATTTGAGGCAGATATGAAAGTTAGAGAGGAGGCCATGCAATTAGCTCAACAGGAAATGATGTCTGCCCAGTCAGATGGCAATGTCAAAGAGGGCGCAGAATTTTTAGCTGCAAACAGCGTAAAAGAGGGTGTCATTACTACTGAAAGTGGATTGCAGTACAAAGTCCTCACTCCTGGAACGGGTCCGAAACCCTCTGTTGATAGTACCGTGGAGGTACATTACGCAGGCCGTTTATTAGATGGTACTGAGTTTGATAGCTCTGTTAAGAGAGGGGTTCCCGCCCAATTTGGCGTGACTCAAGTAATAGCAGGTTGGACTGAGGCATTGCAACTAATGCCTGAAGGGGCCAAATGGGAACTATACATACCAGCAGGCTTGGCATACGGACCTGGCGGAACAGGGCCGATTGGTCCTAATGCAACATTAATATTTGAAGTGGAACTTTTACAGGCAAATGTTGGTAGTGAATAGCTTTAAAACATAGTCCAAAATGCAAAAAGCCCCGCTAAGTGGGGCTTTTTTTGTACCTAAAAAAGGGGTTTAATTTAAATAGAATTAGGCTCTGTTTCACCGATTAATTTTGAAACGTTTGTGCTGTGAAGCAAATCAATAAGCACATCTTCATCAGCAAAACGCTGGACAAAGGTTTCTCCAAGAGCAGCAAGGTCGATGATTAGAGCATCCAAGTCCTTAGCAGTTATGTATTTGTCATTAAAGTCGAGAATGAGTTCGGTGGTTGTCTGGATTTTGTCTATAAGCTTGGGACTCTTATCAAGACCTTGGTCATTACCAAAAATCTCAGCTTCCTTTGTAATCTGCTCAAAGACTTCAAAATGGCCAACTGAAACGTAATCGACCATTATTTCGCAAAACTGTTGAAGTTCAGCGTCATAGTTGTTTTCGGGGTCTGAAAAGTCTGTCACTTCGGTTAGCTCACAGTACTTCACTAATAATTCACGGCGCTCTTCAATCCACCGCTCTATCATCTCGCTCACACTGTTCCAGTGTCCCTGTAATGTTTCATTATCCATAATTTTGTCTTAGTAGCCTTTGGTTGTCGTGATGTTAAGAGTGTACATCTTTTTATCCCAAAGGATAATCTTTCACAAAACAAAAACATGCATTAACGGAATCAGGAAGAAAGAAGTCCATATTCCATTTAGGCCCATACCAAGAGTTGAAAAAGCGCCACATCGAGGGCTTTTCTCAAATGCTTTAACTGTTCCAATTGCATGAGAGGTAACGCCTAAAATTAAGCCTTGCCAGCGCTCATCCTGAAGCTTTGTTATATCAAAAATACGCTGGGCCACAACGATGCCAACGATACCCGTGAACAAAACGATTACGGTGATGAGGGTGTATAAACCGCCAAGCTGATCTGTAAGAATCATCGCTATAGGTGTTGTTACAGACTTGGCTGCTAATGATGAGATTATTAAGGGTTCAGGGGTTAGCCATAGTCCTAGCATCACTGCGCATATTGCTGCAAAAAGCCCACCGCAAGTTACTGCGATCATAATTGTTGGTAGTAAACGAGATAAAGGTTTTAAGTGTTTAGAAAGAGGTACCGCCAAGGCAACAGTGGCGGGACCCAACAGCCAATTCAATATTCCGTTGGCTTGGTAGTAAGTATCAAAATCGATTTTTAACCAATACATAATGGCAGCAATCAGTGGTGTACCGATTAAAAGGGGATGGAGTAGTGCATGCCCAGCACTTCGGCGGTACATAAAAATACCGACAGCAAAACCGATAACAGAGAAGATGATCAGCCAAGAGCTATTTTGAATTTGCTCCCATTGTTGAAAAAGAATATCAATCATCGCTAGATCTTCTAATCAACTTGATCAGCAGGCTCATAAACAGAATTGTCAGTAGCGTGCTGAGAATAACAATAAGAAGAAGATTAGGTAGCTGGGAAGTGATTTCCTGCTCAAGAAAAAAGGCACCCACCGAGGCAGGTATAAAAAGTAGAGAGAGATTTTGAATCAGACGAGAACTGACAGGCTCTACCAAACTGACTAGATCGCTGGGGTAGATAAGCACTAAAAGTAATAAGAGCATACCCATCAATGGGCCGGGGATAATGACATTAGTCCAAAGTACTATGAACTGGCCCAACCATTGGAAGAAAACCAATATCACTAACCCAAGGGTTAGCTTTAGTCCTTGCGTAATAACTGGAAAATACCTACGCCTGCCATAGCGACAAACATTAATAATACCCAACCAGGCATGCTGACACCGAGGAGTTCCCACTGCACCTTGGCGCAGTTACCATCGCCACGAATTAACATAGTGATAACTTCTGAAGCTGGGAACACATCAAACAGATAATCTACGGGAGGGCCACAAGTGGGGATATTATCTTCAGGAAGATTTTGTAACCAAAGCTGCTTTGCAGAAAAATAGCTGCCACCAACTGCACCGAGAAGACCGAGTCCGGCATAGATTTTTTGGCCACGAGGATTGGGATTATGAATGGCAGCAAACAGAAAAATAATGCCTACAATAGCGACAAATACCCTCTGAGTGATACACAGATAGCAAGGCTCAAGCCCAAGGTATTCTTGAAAATAGAGAACGGCAACGAGGAGCAAGGCACCGCATCCAAGAGCCACCGACAGGCTAACGATTCTATTGTTTGGGTAAAGCACTAGCAACTCCAGGTAACAGGCAAATTTAACGTCAAAATTATATCATCATTGATAGTAAGCGGAGAGGAACTCCTCAAAAGAGAGTGTATCACTAGCCTCAATAGCCGCCTGTTCTTTTAGAGATTTGGTTGCGACTGTTTGGTAATTTTTCATGGCAGCATCGTCAGGTGGATTAGCTTGGAAGAAGGCTCTGTGTTCGCAGGCTTTTCGCATAGCCATAGCGTAGTAGGTTTCGTTATTTGATTTCATTTCCCTGAGCACTGTTGCTGCAGGCGTTGAAGAGTCATCAGCTAGCCTGGTATTCATGGCACCAAATGCTTTGCTGTAACGGTCAGTTTGGTTCGCTGTATCTAGAAGTTCTGCTACTGGGCGTATTTGATCAAGAAGAGATTTCCCCCATTCACGCAAGGGAATTTCTGAATCCCCCTGGAGTAGAGTTAAATTCGGATCTCGCCCAGCATAAACTGTACGATTAATATTCTCTGGAATTTGTGCATATTCTGAGGCATTGGTTTTTGGGCTATCTTGAAATAAACAAAATAACAAAAAGGTATCTAAAAAACAGATGGTCTCTTCATCTATGCCGCAGGGCAGCAAAGGATTAAGATCTAAACATCGCACTTCTATATATTCTACCCCGCGTTCCTTTAGCGCATGTACCGGTGTTTCTCCAGACGCGGCGGTCCGTTTGGGTCGAATAGAACTGTAGAACTCATTTTCGATTTGTATGAGGTTGGTATTCAGCTGTTTATAGTCACCATTAGCTTCTTTCAAACCTATTTCATCATAAGGAGGATAACCTAAAGAAATCGCTTCAGAGAGGGTATTGGTATATTGAGTTAAATCGTTGTAGCAAACCACCAAAGAGCTTTGCGCATCGCTTTGGTAACCTAAGTCGCCCATTCGCAGGGAAGTTGCAAAGGGCTGATGTAGGCTATGACTATCTTGACCAAAAGGGACAAGACGATGTTCACGATCGCGAACAAAACTTTTACAGATCGCCGGGGCTGCACCCAGTAAATATAGTAACAACCACGAATATCGGCGAAAGTTTCTTATCAGACTGAAATAACCGTCTGATTTGAAGTCTTGCAGCGACTGGTCATTGCCAGTCAAGCTATGAAGATCTTCCCACAGGGTGTCGGGAACAGAAAAATTGTAGTGAATACCAGCAATTGTTTGCATCAAACGGCCATACCGATGGCCAAGGCCTCGGCGATAAATATTCTTCATCATCCCGATATTTGAAGTGCCATAACGACCGATTGGAATACCGTCATCTGAACCTAACTGACAAGGCATGCTGTTAACCCAGAGTAATTCGTCGCCGATATGCTGGTAGGTAATTCGATGAATTTCATCTAACTGACTCATCACCGTTGTGATTGATGATGAGGGTGGGGTAATGAACTCCAACAGAGCTTCAGAAAAATCTGTGGTGATACTTGGGTGAGTTAGCGCTGAACCTAGGGCTCTAGGGTGGGGGGTTTGAGCAAGATGTCCCGTTGTTTGTACACGTAGACTTTCCTTTTCGATACCTCTAGTAATTCCGGTAAGGCGATCTGCTTTTGCAGGATCGCTAAATAACTCTAGGTTGGAATCTAAAGACAAAATACTATCCTCTATCAAGCTGCATCAGGTTGGACGCCGATAGCAACCTGTGGTGTATTTTCAGCTTCGAGCAAAAGCACTGGACGTCCTTTAGAATCCGCGTCGCACTCAACGATATCTGCCCTTAGATCAATATTTTTAGCGTTGAGTTCGATGAGTTGATTGAGAGCGATGTCTCTGTGAGGAGTATAAAAAACATCACTGGGTTTGATGTCTGAGATCCATTCTAAATCGCTATTAAGCGTCGTTTTATCGTGCTTCTGCAATATATAAATTTTCATGGTCTTCCCGTGACAGAATAGATTAATTCGGGCACAGTGTAACCTATACAGATGTTGGATAAAAAGGGAAATCACATGACTAAACAAGCCTTAGTTCCCATTGCTGATGGGAGTGAAGAGATAGAAGCTGTCACCATTATAGATGTGCTACGCAGAGCTGGAGTAGAGGTCACAGTAGCCTCTGTTGGTGTTGGTAAAACTAAGCAGATTACAGCGGCTCGTGGTACCAATATTGTGGCCGATAGCTTTATTGCTGATTGTGCGGATAAGGCTTGGGATTTGATTGCGATTCCGGGGGGAATAGAGGGGGCAGACCATCTCGCTGCCAGTGAAATCTTGGATCAACTATTACGTAGCCAAGCACAACAGGGAAAGTTTTATGCCGCTATATGTGCTGCCCCAGCAGTAGTCTTGGGCAGTAAAGGATTATTAGCTGATAAGACTGCGACTAGCCATCCACGGTTTTATCAATCGTTAATTGCCAAAGAGGTAGATACAGAATCTCGTGTCGTAGTTGATGGAAATTGCATTACCAGTCAGGGTCCTGGAACAGCCATTGATTTTGCCCTTGAGCTGGTTGAGCAAATATGCGGAATTGTAAAGCGCGAAGAGGTAGCGTCACCCTTGGTATTGACCACCTCGGCTACGGCTTACTATTAAAGGCTTAATATAACCTTTGAAAAAGTAAGCCTGCCGCAACCATCTCTGTGGTTCTAATTTCCCGGTGCTTTTAGAGGCGTTTCTTGCTCAGATGTGTCGTTAAAGATAGTTTCATCCAGGCGTCCTTCACTGTGGGCAACAACCGCGGTTACCATTCCATCACCAGACACATTAACCACCGTTCTCAGCATATCCAATAGTCGATCTACACCGATAATTAAGCCTATTCCCTCAACCGGCAAGCCCACTTGTTGCAAGACCATTGCTAGCGTAATTAGGCCTACGCCGGGCACTCCTGCCGTTCCTATGGATGCAAGGGTAGCTGTGGCAATAACTGCAACGTACTCACCCATGGATAAATCAAGGCCATAGGCTTGAGCAATAAATACGGTGGCAATGCCTTGCATAATAGCCGTGCCATCCATGTTCACCGTGGCACCTAAGGGTACTGTAAATGACGCAATTGAATTGTGTGCACCGACACGTGTTTTAGCGACATTTAAAGTAATAGGCATAGTCGCATTACTAGATGACGTGCTAAAGGCAAATAGTAGAGCTGGACGCATATTTTTGAAGAGAGTTATTGGATTTAATCGTGTAAGCAGAGCAAATATACTGGTGTATACCGTACTGGCATGCAATAGAAGAACAAACACGATGGTGCCAAAATAGAGCGCAAGGTTAACAATTGCTGAGAAACCTTGGCTAGTGAATAATTTTGCCAGCAGACAAAAAACGCCATAAGGGGCAAGATTCATCAAGATAGATACCATGCGCATAATGACATCGCTAATCATCTGACACCCACGCAATACTGTCTGCCCAGATTCGCCCGCTTGTAATATGGACACACCCACCAAGATAGCGAATACGATCACCTGTAACATATTTCCCTCTACCATGGCCTGAAAAGGATTAGAGGGAAAAATTCCAATAAAGACCTCTTTAAATGACGGCGCCTCTTTAGCGACATAATTTGCAGCTTCAGATGTATTGATCCCCACGCCTGGGTCAACAATATTGGCAACGGTCAGAGCAAGACTCACAGCAATTGCAGTAGTTGTTAGGTAAAGGGCGACAGTTTTTAAAGCAACCTGTCCCATTTTCACATCTTCACCCATAGAGGCAGAGCCGCAGACCAGAGAGAAGAATACCAAAGGGACAACCAATAACTTCAAAGATATGACAAAAATCTGACCAATAACATCGAAGATATTATTAACAAACCAAGCAATCATAGGGGTCTTGTTAGGATCATCCCCACCCAAGGCATTGAGTATCAAACCTAGAATGATGCCAAGCGTCATCCCCAATAGAATTCGTGATGAAAGTTGCATAAGCGATAGCGTCCCTTTTAACGATTAGAGGTCAGTTTAAACCGAGTTGATAACCACAATGAAAAGCGCGAGAAAAATTCAGGTACTCGTATAAAAATTATTCCAACGAAGATCAGATTCATTACAGCTACAATAATAAAAAACTCCATAATACTCCAGCCTAAAAAGCTGAGAAAAAATATCCCAAGCAGACTGCCTCCCACCATAAATGCCGCATTGATGATCGCATTGACAGAGAGAACACGTGCACGTTTGTTACTGGCCGTGCGCTGTTGAACCATAGAATTTAGGGGCACGATAAAAAAGCCGCCAAAAGTGCCAATCAGCATTAAGTCGATCAATATACGTGGACCGCCGCTAAGACCAAAGAACTGACCCGGCATAATATCATTCATGGATGCATGAGCTTCTTGATAGGCCATCGATGTAAAACTTAAATCAAAAGCAAAAATACTTAGCCCCAGCGCTCCTAGGGGAACAATGCCCGGTTCGACAACTCCCCTAGATAGACGATTACAGAGTAGGGAGCCGACGGCGATACCAACAATAAAGGCCCCCAGCAAAATAGAAATTAAGCGGGGGTGGCCATTAAGGACAGTCACCGTGTAGTTTGGAACCTGCGTTAGAAAACAACCGCCATACAACCAAAACCAAGAGATCGCCATAATGCAGTAAAAGACCGTACGATTTTCGCGTGCTAAGCCAAAATTTACAGAGGTCTCTGTGATGGGGTTTAGGCGCAGCTTTTTACCGGGATTTTCTGAGGGAGCCGGGGGAATCTCTCTGCTACTTAACCAACCGATTAGAGCTACAGTAACGGTTAATCCGCATAACATGGTGATGCCGTTATCCAGTGTTACCATCCAACCACCGATAAGGGTCCCCAGTAAGATAGAAACAAAGGTTCCCATCCCTACCTGAGCATTGCCTGCTAACAATTCCTCGTTACTCAGATGTTGCGGTATGAGTGAGTACTTCAAGGGCCCAAAAAAAGCGGATTGGGTACCCAACAAAAATAAAATAATCAGCATAAAATCAAGATTTAGTGTGATCAATGCATAGCTTCCTGCCAGCATTATAAAGATCTCAGCAAACTTTACTTTACGCATTAAGCGGGCTTTATCGTATGTATCTGCTAATTGTCCCGCTGTCGTAGAAAACAAAAAAAACGGCAGAATAAATAACCCGACGGCAAAATTCGTGGTGAAGTTAGTGCTAGCATCTGAACCGGCTACAGCGGAGCTTACAACAATGACTAAAAGGGCATTTTTAAAAAGGTTATCATTTAGCGCGCCGAGAAACTGTGTAATAAAGAAGGGTAAAAACCGTCTCTGACTAAACAGGTGGAACTGGCTCTTTAGCTTTGAAGTTTGTTCCATACCAAGGCTCCTGGTTTTTGGCTTTTGGGATCTAATCTTGTAATTTAAGATTAAGGATGGATGTTTTTTGACTGCCTGTCTCTCGTCGTCTTAGATCAACAAAACAATCTAGCTCCTTAAACCCCACTTTTCTCATCATACCAGCAGAGGCTAAATTCTGCTCATGGCGATCTATAATCAATTCTTTAGCCCCCAACTTTTTTGCAATCATTATAATTTCATCCATAAGGGCGCTGCCAATGCCTTTACCAGTGAACTCTGAGTGGACCACCACCTCAGCGACATAAACCACATGACTGAGGTTGACAAAGTTGGTAAAAATCTTGGGGGCATCACCGGGTTGGCGATAGATAGCCATGCCTACAACAGCCTCGTTATCGACTGCCACTAAGCAGCGATCAGACCCCAGAGTCAGACGCTGGAACTGCTCGTTCACGCCAGCTTCAGGGAGATAATTCCATTGGTTACTTCCCTGCTCAACGAGGAAAGCCTGTAAATATTCAAGCTCATCTTCCAGGGAGGAGCGTATCATCATGTTATTGGCCAGCTCCTACTTTGCTATCTTAGTAACGCGACTGTTTTGACTTGGGCATAGACCATGTCACCGATCTTAAGATTGAGTGACTGGGCTGACCTACAGGTTACCCTTGCGAGTAGAGGTGTCTTGCCAGCAAGTAGCCTAAGGGTCATTTGCGAGCTGCTTTCCTTGACAAGGTGATCAATAGTAACCGGAAAAATATTGAGGATACTCGTGTCTTTCTGATGCTCAAGGGTAACACTGACATCACGCGCTAGAATCTGCAGTCGAACATTTGTCTGACTCTCCAGCGGGTTGCTGGCCACAACAAACTGACCCCCTGAAAATTTCAAAGTAGCTAAGCCAAATTCAGCGTCATAGGAAATGACTGTGGTGTCAATAATAGTCTCTGCATGTGCTTGATGGGCGAGTGGCAAATCCAAGGAAGTAAAAATATCAGTCACTTTGCCATAGGCTGTAATCGTGCCTTTATCGAGTAACAATATATGATCTGCAAGACGAGCAACTTCATTTCTAGAGTGACTCACATAGAGGACGGGGATATCTAGTTGCTGATAAACGGATTCAAGATAGGGCAGTATTTCTGCTTTTTGCTCATCACCTAAAGCGGCCAACGGCTCATCTAGCAATAGCATAGATGGATCTGTCACCAAGGCTCTTACAATAGCGACCCTCTGTTGCTCGCCCCCCGATAACTGCCACGGCATTCTTTTCAATAGATGCTCAATGCCCAGAAGGCTTATTGCCTCGTCTAGTGAGCGCTCTGAATTGTCTCTCTTAGAACGTGCCAAGCCATAATTGATATTATCCTGCACATTGAGGTGTTGGAACAGGCTAGGCTCTTGGAAGACATAACCGATTTTACGTTCATGGGTTGGTAAAAATGTATTCGTATCTTGCCATACAACACCGCCGACTTTTAGGTAACCGTTTTCGGGTGCTTCTAAACCAGCAATAGCTCTTAACAGGGTTGTCTTACCGCTACCTGAGGCACCGAAAATAGCGGTGACGCCGTGCTCTGGAATCTCAGTATCGATAGTTAAAGAGAACTCACCTCGTTTAATCCCAAAGCGCACCTCTATGCTCATGGTTGAGCCACCGTGTAACGGCGGTTGGCGCCGTAAACCACAATTAACATTAAAAAGGAAAGTGCCAAGAGACTTCCCGCCAACCAATGGGCTTGCCCATACTCAAGGGCTTCAACATGGTCATAAATGGCAATTGAAACCACCTGTGTGCTGCCGGGAATATTTCCACCAATCATCAATACTACGCCAAACTCACCGAGAGTATGAGCAAAGCCCAATACGCTAGCTGTAATGAATCCAGGCTTAGCCATTGGTACGGCTATGGTAAAAAAACGATCCATAGGTGAGGCTCGGAGTGTAGCCGCCACTTCCAAAGGTCTTTGGCCAATGGATGAAAAGGCATTTTGTAATGGTTGCACAACAAAGGGCATAGAATAAAAGACCGAACCAATGACTAACCCTGTGAAGGTAAAAGCTAATGGCGCACCGCCAAGAGCATCAACGAGGCCCCCGATTGGGCCATTGGGGCCGATAGACACAAGAAGATAAAAGCCGAGCACTGTAGGCGGTAAGATTAGGGGTAGAGCAATGATGGCTTCGATAAGGTATTTAAATCGCCATTGGCTTTTTGATAGCCACCAAGCCAGAGGTGTGCCGACAACTAATAACACGAGGGTACTCACTGACGCCAACTTAAGCGTCACAAAGAGCGCGGTTAAATCCTGCTCGGTAAGTATCATGGTAACTCGTACCCGTAATGTTGAATAAGTTGACGCGCCAAGGGGCTCTTTAAGAATTCCAAAAGATCCTTAGGGCCTTGCTTGTTGGTTAATAATACTGCCTGCTGATCAATTGGGCTATAAAGAGATTGTGGAGGTATCCACCAATTACCTTGTAAAGGTTGCTTAGGATTGATTACCTGAGAATATGCAACAAAACCTAAATCAGCATTACCACTGTGCACGAACTGAAATGTTTGGGCGATGTTCTCCCCACGCACTAATTTGGATTGCACTTTCGGCCATAGATCAAGTGTCATCAGCACCTGCTGCGCAGCTATGCCATAGGGAGATAATTTAGGGTTAGCAAAAGCCAAGTGGCGCATACCTTCGTGGTTATTTAGGGCGACTTTAATATCCTTGATCTCCGGATTCGAGGCCCAGACGGCTAGCTTTCCTCGCGCGTAGGTAGTTCGACTCCCGATAATAGCGATACCTTGATCTTCTAAAAGCTGCGGCCGTGCAGAGTCTGCAGCAAGAAAAACATCAAACGGAGCCCCATTTATTATTTGCGCGTAGTGCTTACCCGTAGAGCCAAATGAAAGCACGATTTTATGCTCTGAGGTCTCTTCATACTCTGACACTATCGCCTTCATTGCACCAGAAAAATTACTTGCCACAGCTACCCTTATTTCATCAGAAATGACACTTGTAGCAGTGCTACACAGAGCAAAAATAAGTGAAAAATAAAGAGTAACCTGTTTGATGGCGATGGTGTCCAAGAGAGGGGTTTGTTGCTAGCTATGCTACTGCTTGGACTACTACGCTGCAAGTCGCCAAAATGTTTTACTAAACTAGCCGAACAGCCAGGAGTGTATTAAGCGCCCAGGTGACAGTGTGAAAGCCCCCGCTATCAGAAGAGCACCCACATATAAACCAACCATTTTACGTTTATGCAACTCGATGTTGCCGGCACGTATAGCTCTATAAGCGGTGGGCACCGTGTATAAAACAAATAAGCTTAGCAAGTGGAGGAAACCAAAGTGATTTAAAAATTTAGGGCCCACCAAGGCTTCCATAAAAAAAGTGATGAAGGCGGCAAACAGCATTAGCCCCATATAAATTTTGCCTAGAAACCTATGAACTGGGGTTCCTTTGCGATTGAGTAGCAAGTAAGTACCGATGACAAAAGCTGGCACCAAAGAACCAAGGTGTAGGTAGGTTAGTTGCATATAGGTCATTACAAATCCTTAAGATCATGTTGTTCTAGCTTTTATCATTCTGGGTTTCGGCGCCCCCAAGGCGACGCGGAGGGTAGCACGAATGTCGAAATGTACAAATCCTCTACTTTTTCTCTGGCCCAAGGCGTTCGGCGTAAAAACTTTAAAGATGATTTAATAGAAGGATTACTCTTAAAACAATTAATGTTGATACGCTGTGCAAGACCATCCCATCCATAATGGTCAACGAGGTTAGTTACCACCTTCTCTAGAGTGATGCCGTGTAATGGATTGTTTGGCTGACTTTCAGTCATTTGACGCTACAGCATTGCTTGTTAAAAGTGACTCTAGATACTCTTGATAGTGTTTTGTTACCTCAGCGGGGGCCTCCACCTGAGGGTAGTGGCCAATTAAGGGTAATTCCGCTAAATAATCAAGCCGACATTCTAGCTCTTTGTATCGAGCCACCATATGCGCACCTGATACTGGGTCTACGGACCCGTTAATTAAGCCAAGTGGAACAGTCGATTTTTGTAATGCATTAACCCAGCGCTCTCGATGCTCGAGACGATCACGCATGTAAGTAATCAGATTATGGAAAATATGTTTTCCGTTGTTGAAATTAATTAGCCACCAAAAATGCAATAGCTCTTGCTCTGTGGGTTTGCTTTGTGGACCAAAAACGGAACTAAAATTACGGCTAAATTTCGAAAACCCAGTTAGACGGTTAAGAAATTTACCCAGAGGACTTAACAACAGTTTTTGTGTCAGCAGTGCTCGATGGGTTTCAGGAAACAAACCTCCATTAAGAAAACAACATGAGAGCCACGCACCTTCGCCAGAACCTTCAACTTGCCGAGCTAGTAATTCCTGGGCCACGGTATCGCCATAATCATGAGCTAATACATGGAACTTTTTAAGCTGTTTATCTTTAATTAAAGCCTCAACAATATCGGCCTGTTGGTGAATAGTGTAGTTTCGATGATTAGGTTTCTCAGACAATCCAAAGCCCAGCATATCTAGAGCAATTAGCCGATAATTCCTTGAGAGTGATGCCCAAATCGGCACCCAATCCCAACTTGCTGTGGGAAATCCATGAAGTAGCACAATAGTGGGTAAGGTCTCGGCGCCCTCGTCGACAACAAAAATGGAGTGACCCAATAAGGTTTTAAGCTGTCCTCTAGACTGCCATTGCTTCGGGGTGGTTGAATCAAGATTGTCAATTGACACTATTCGGCGCTCCAAGAGAAAATTTCCAGTACCCTGAGGTCACGGTAGCAAGAGCCAGAAGCTTGACCTTAATTTCGACTAAGTGCAATACTCTTTCAACTACAAGCTGACGAGAATCACAGTAAATGAGTTCGGAAATTCAAAAAATTGATACGCTGATTAAGAATGCCAAAGTATTCAACAATGGAGACGTTCCTGTTGTCCAAGATGTTGCTATTGCAAATGGCAAAATTATTGCTCGAGGTAAGGCCTTAGCGGCAAGTAATGTTGGTAGGGTTGTTGATGCAGAAGGTCTATGGCTCATGCCTGGGCTATTCGATATACATACTCACTATGATTTGGAGTTAGAAGTAGCTCCTGGGCTACCTGAATCTACCCGCCACGGCACCACCTCGGTGGTGATTGCGAACTGTAGCTTAGGTTTGGCTTTTGGCTCCCAAAGAGATGGTACTAATGATCCGATCGTCAGTTGTTATGCGCGAGTTGAAAATATTCCCAAGACTGTGCTCAAGGATTGTGCAGACAGTATTACGTGGGATAACCCCAAAGCCTATTTGGATCATTTAGAGCAACTCAACTTGGGGCCAAATGTGGCGGTATTATTTCCTCACTCGATGCTGCGTATTGATGCAATGGGTTTTGATAACAGTGTTACTCGGGACCCAACCAGTGCTGAACTTAACAGCATGGCAGATACTCTTTCTGATGCCCTAAAGAGCGGTTACGCGGGCTTCTCAACAGACGCACTGCCATTTCATTATTTAGCTGCTCAGCCACACTGTGAGAAAACCATTCCAACTCAGTTTGCAAAATACGGTGAGCTCAAGCAGCTCGCTCAAGTAGTCAGAGAGCAGGAGTCTACTTGGCAGGCGACGCCTCCGAAAGACAGTGTCATAGGTACCTTGAGAACCTTCTTGCTCACTAGCGGAAGACTCCACGGGAAACCTTTGAGAACAACCGTGGTTGCAGCTTTAGATATTGCCAACAATTGGAAACTCTCAAGGATGGTAAAAACATTATCCAAGTTGCTTAATTCGTCCCTCGTGAGAGGAGACTTCCATATGCAAGCCTTGGGGGCACCTTTTAAAATATGGTCTGATGGGGCGATCACTCCGATCGCGGAAGAAATACCTGAATTGCGTCGACTCAATGAAACTGACCTTGAGGATCGGGAAGCTCGGCAAAAAATAATGCACGAGCCAGATTACATCAAGTCATTCAAGTCAATGTGGATGAGAGGTAAGCAGGGGTGGAATCTAGATCGACTGAAGCGAAAGTTTAACCTTGAAGATTTCGCATTTAACCGAACACTGGCTGATATGACAGTGGATAGATGCCCTCAAAAGAATTGGGAGGGCATGGACTTTCAATCGGTTTTTGATCGTGTTGTATTGATAAAACAAGACCAGTGTCAGGAGCCCGTGACGAAAGCTGAACAAAAGCTAGTACAAAAAGATTTCTTTTGGATAGCCGATGAAGGTGACTTTATGCTCCAAATGCTAAGAAGTTTTGATACTGATTTAACCTGGAGCACGGTGACAGCGAATCGTGACTTAAAGGTGGTACGAGAACTATTGATGAACCCCAAGTTACTGCCGGGGTTTAATGACAGCGGCGCGCATCTGACCAATATGGCGTTTTATGACGTTAACCTTCGCAGCCTTCAACTGGCTGCCCAGGGTGGAGATAAAGACGTCAGTTACATGGTTAAACGTTTGACCAAAGATGCAGCGGATGTTTTCGGTGTTGCCGGAGGTACGGTTGATGAAGGCGATGTTGCGGACTTGATTTTAATCGATCCAGAGCAGCTTGCTAATTATGATGGCGAAAGCAATGTTCAGCGTATTCATCGAGAAGAGTTTCAACATGAGCAGTTGGTTAATCGATCAGACGGTGTAGTTCCCTTTGTCATGATTGGTGGCCATGCGGCTTGGGAAAACAATGAATTTACCTCTGATTTAGGGCAAAAACCAATGGGCCGTTTGCTGCGCGCTCTTAATTAGAAAAGGCTGTAGTTCTTCTCCAATGCCAAGAGATGTTTTTTTAAAGGTAAACCGCCACCATAACCACCCAAGCTGCCATCGCTCGCAATAACTCGGTGGCAGGGAATGATAATAGCTAGCGCATTAGCTCCGTTGGCACTTCCCGTCGCCCGCACAGCGCCTTTGCTTCCGACAGCTGTCGCCAGTTCGAGGTATGAAACTGTCTCTGAGTAAGGTATGTCTAACAATGACTGCCAAACTTTTTTCTGGAATTCTGTGCCCACGGTCAAAAGAGGCACATCAAAGCTTTTGCGGCTACCTGACCAGTATTCTTTTAATTGCGCCTTGGTTAACTCCAATACTTTATTGCTTTGCTCAGTAAAGCTCGCTTTAAGACCCTGTTGAATTCGCTTATCAACAGATTCGCGCATTTTTCTATATCTAAAATCACATAGGCATAGTTTGTCCTCGAAGGAGCCTAATACGAATTCCACTTTTGGAAGCTTTAGATATTGAATATGGATTTCATTTAACATATTCATTACCAGAGTAAACTGATTGCTATGGCTGACATTATTATTCCAATAATTACCTCTAGGATTTGCCACGCTCTGGGTCTTTGGAACACAGGAATTAACACGCGAGAGCCATAGCCAAGGCTATAAAAGAATACAAAAGATGCACTTATAGCCCCCAAAGTAAATGCCTCTATATTGTCTGAGTATTGAGTCGAAATTGAGCCCAGCAACACTACTGTATCAAGATAAACATGTGGGTTCAGCCAAGTAAAACCTAGGCAGATCAGAGCAATTTTAAGCGCGGACTCAGGAGCGGAACCCTCTGGATTAAGGCTATGCCTCGTCTTATATGCAGAGTAAAAACTCATGGCGGCATAAATCATTAAAAAGGCTGCGCCACCAAAGCGAGCTATTTGTTCAACGATTGGAAAGCGTTCAACCAGCGCCCCAAACCCTGATACCCCAAGCGAAATTAATATCGCATCAGACAGAGCGCAGATGGTGCAAACTAAAAAGACATGCTGTTTTTTTAGTCCTTGTTTCAGCACAAAGGCATTTTGTGCACCAATCGCTAGAATTAGAGATAGCCCAAGAGCAAAGCCGGGAAGATATGCCTGCATGAAATTAAAAAGCCCTAGAATCAGTCGGTGAAGAAGTATAACTCAATAAATTATTTCTGTTTTTAAAGCACTTGCCATGAGGCGGCTAAGTACAGTTTCCACCGCCTCCATCAAATAGGTGATCTGTCAAAGCTAGACCAAATTTTGTGACCCATTATAGAAAACTCACCGTAACAAACTATATGTCTGTGAATAAACATATGATGGAAGGAATAACAATAATGTCTACTTGCCACCGATCGCACAGTTTGCGGTAGCGTGGAGAAGGACAAGCAACAAACTTAAAGAGGATAAGTATCATGACAAAACCAAATCTTTTCAGAAGATCCACTATGCTAATGGTTTATATTTGGAGAAGGGTAATGGACGTTAAATTCAACCCATTAAAATATATCCCAGACGCCAGCTTGCAAGCCTACTTTATGGTGGTCCTATTTTCCCTTTGGAGCGTCTCCTTTGGGTTTATCGCGACTTACTACATTGGTTGGCTAGGGTATAGCACTTTGACAAGTTTAGCTGTTCACCTGTCCATTCTAGTTCCCATAGTTATTACTAACGCTGTTTTTGTAGACGCAGAGCGCACTGGTGAGAAATGGCTAGAGGAATGGAAGGAAGAACGAAGCCGTTATGCTCTTATTGCAAATAGACTGAAAGCAAAAAACATGGTGCCGTGGGAACTTAATAAAGAAGCATAAGTCGCGCAGCTTTGATGGATTAGACTTCCCACTCGTGAGTGGGAGGTCTAATCCAATCTACAAAATCCCAGGCAACACTAACCCTTTCTCTTTTGCACAATCAATAGCGTCTTCGTAACCTGCGTCGGCATGTCGCATAACACCTGTTGCCGGGTCGTTCCAAAGGACTCGCTTCAAACGACTCGCTGCATCCTCAGTCCCATCAGCTAAAATTACTACTCCTGAATGCTGTGAAAAGCCCATGCCAACACCTCCCCCATGATGCAGGCTAACCCAGGTCGCGCCACCTGCAGTATTTAGCAGTGCGTTTAAAAGAGGCCAGTCAGAAACAGCGCTGGAGCCATCTTTCATTGCTTCTGTTTCGCGGTTCGGACTTGCCACAGAGCCACTATCAAGATGATCTCTACCGATAACAATCGGCGCACTCAATTCACCTGTTTTAACCATGTCATTAAATGCTAAAGCTAATCGATGCCTATCCCCCAGACCAACCCAACAAATGCGTGCGGGTAACCCTTGGAACTCAATTCGTTCGCGAGCCATATCCAACCATTGATGGAGGTGCTTGTCATCAGGAAGTAGCTCTTTCACTTTTTGATCGGTCTTATATATATCCTCAGGATCACCAGATAATGCTACCCAACGAAATGGTCCAACGCCACGGCAGAATAAAGGACGGATGTAAGCTGGCACAAACCCTGGGAAATCAAATGCATTTTCAAGACCCTCATCGAAAGCGACTTGTCGAATATTATTACCATAATCAAGAGTTGGGATTCCTTGATTCCAAAAATCGAGCATCGCTTGAACATGTATCTTCATCGATGCATGAGATGCTCTTATGACTTCTTTTGGTGCAGAGACTCGTTTGTCTCTCCATTTTTCTAAACTCCAGCCTTGAGGTAGGTAGCCATTTAATGGATCGTGGGCGGATGTCTGGTCGGTTACGATATCAGGGCGCACGCCACGGTTGACCAGCTCTGGGAAAATATCAGCAGCATTGGCGCACAACCCAACTGTCTTAGCTTCACCGGCTTTCGTCCACCTGTCGATCAGCGTAAGCGCTTCGTCTAAGTTTTCTGCCCTCTCGTCTAAGTAGCCTGTTCGAAGTCGGAAATCTATGCTCTCAGGGTCACACTCAACGGCAAGACAGCAGGCTCCAGCCATAGAAGCGGCAAGTGGTTGTGCCCCACCCATACCACCTAGACCCGCAGTAAGAATCCAGCGGCCAGATAGATTACCATTAAAATGTTGTCGACCTGCTTCAACAAAAGTCTCATAGGTGCCTTGCACAATGCCCTGGCTGCCAATGTAAATCCAAGACCCGGCTGTCATCTGGCCATACATCATCAAACCCTTTTTATCGAGTTCATTAAAATGATCCCAATTTGCCCAGTGGGGAACAAGGTTAGAGTTTGCTATGAGAACTCTTGGCGCATTTTTATGTGTCGGGAATACACCTACCGGCTTACCTGACTGAACCAGCAAAGTTTCCTCTTCAGTCAGTATTTTTAGCGTTTCAAGAATTTTATCAAAATCCTTCCATGTTCTAGCAGCCTTTCCTATGCCACCATAGACCACTAATTCATCTGGATTTTCTGCTACTTCCCGATCCAAATTATTCTGAATCATTCGAAACGGAGCCTCTGTTGCCCATGATTTGCAGGTAAGTTTGTTGCCTGTAGGGCTCTTGATATTGCGTTTGGTGTTTAAGGCTTCGCTCATAGTGATCCTCCTGAAGAGCTCTTAAGGATTGTTTTGTTAATGTCTTGAAGGATGTCAGACAACACACTTCGCAAGGACGACGCTTTATCAGTGTCGTAGTTAAAAGGAGGCAGCTCGGTCTCTAGATAGGTTCGCTGTGCTAACTCCATTTGAATGGTATGAACGCCATATTGTGGCCACCCGTAATGGCGGGTTGTCCATCCGCCTCGAAATCGGCCATTAATAACATGGGTGTAGCTGCTTACATTACGGAGAATATTTTGAACACCATTGGTAATGTTGCTGTCACAGGATTTTCCGTCGTCATCTCCAACATTCAAATCTGGTAAGCGATCATCAAAAAGGTAGGGTATTTTTGACCGAATAGAGTGACAGTCATAAACAACAGCCACCCCGTGAATGGACTTAACTCGTGTGATTTCGTCATTCAATAGTTGATGATATTTTTGATGGTAGGCTTCAAGCCTTTGCCGGATAGCAGCTTCGGTAGGTTCATTTGTCCAGATAGGCTCGCCATCAAATGTAAATAATGGAACCAAGGCTGTAGAGTTTTGGCCAGGGTATAAGTTTGAGTCCTGGGGGTCACGATTAGGGTCAATCACATAACGATTAAAATTTGCTTTTACGACTGTAACGTTGTCTACCAAACCCTCGTAGAGCTTTGGGATATGCCAGTCGGTATCTAATAATTGGCGTCCAATGTCATTTAGTTCACTGAATATCTCATCAGGAACATACGTCCCTGAATGCGGCTGGCCCAATATTATTGGGCTATCACCTTGAGTTACCTCCACAAGATTCATGCCGATATATCCAGTGCTAGGCTATCATCACCAAGGTTACTAAGCTCATCGGTCTGATGAACCAAAGCGGCTAATTTAATAATATCGGCACTGACCATTCTGTCATCTGTTAGGGATTGGCACTTGGTTCTAATTGTTGATATCGCCTTTGTTAAATACTCGCTGGTTTTAAGAGGGGCCCGAAGGTCAATGCCCTGAGCTCCAGCCATTGCTTCGACACCGAGGATAGCTGAAAGATTTTTGTTCATCTCCAGAAGTCTGCGTGCCGCGTGGCATGCCATTGACACGTGGTCTTCCTGATTTGCTGAGGTTGGCGTTGAATCGATCGAGCGAGGATTGGCCAAGGCTTTGTTTTCACTCATTAGTGCAGCAGAAGTAACTTCTGCAATCATCAGCCCAGATTTTAGTCCTGGATCAGGGGCTAAAAATGCAGGCAGACCAAAACTCAGAGCAGGGTCGACTAAAAGCGCAATTCTGCGTTGGGCAATACAGCCAATTTCAGAGACAGCAATTGCAATTTGATCAGCTGCCAAGGCTACTGGCTCGGCATGGAAGTTTCCTCCAGAAATGATATTGCCATCAGACAGAACAAGTGGGTTGTCCGTTGCTGCGTTGGCTTCTATTTGCAGTGTCTTGCCAGCCTGACGCAATTGATCCATACAAGCACCGATCACCTGAGGGGCACAGCGCAGACAGTAGGGGTCTTGTACTCTCTCATCACCAGTTTTATGGCTGTCACGAATTTCAGATCCATGGAGCAATTGGCGAAGTCTTTTTGCACTATCAATTTGTCCGGGATGACCTCGCAGTTGGTGAATTTCATCGTGGAATGGTGCACTTGATCCCATAGCCGCATCTATCGAGAGAGCGGTGGTGGTGATGGATGTTATTGCTAGGCGCCATGCATCAAAAAGGCCGGCTAAGCAAAGAGCAGTTGACACCTGCGTGCCATTTAATAATGCAAGCCCCTCTTTAGCCTGTAATACAATTGGCCTCAGCTTTTCTTGCTTCAGAGCTTCAGAGGACAAGGTTTGTTCACCTTTATAGAACACATCGCCCTCGCCAATCATAGCGGCCGCCATATGGGCCAGTGGTGCAAGATCACCTGATGCTCCAACAGAACCTTGTGCAGGGATAACTGGAATAATGTCTGCCGAAACCATATTTTGAAGTAGCTCCACTACCTCTATTCTTACGCCCGATGCACCGCGACCCAAAGAAAGACATTTTAATGCCATGACCAATCTAACGACGTTAAGGGGTAAAGGTTCACCAAAGCCAGCGCAATGAGAGCGAACTAGGTTGCGTTGCAAGCTGGCTAAATGGGTCTCATCAATTTTAACTGAGGCAAGTTTGCCAAATCCGGTATTCACTCCATATATAGTCTCATTACCTTCAAGTCTATCTAAGAGCCGAGAAGCGCTTTTTTCAATAGCTTTAAAAGCGTCAGGAGTCAGCTTGAAACTAACCTCATCACGATAGATGGTTTCTAGCTGTGCTAGATTCGCTCGACCTGGCGCGAGTGTAATTATCATGACAATTCCCTATGAGAAATACGTTTATGGAGGATTGATGATCCAACCCAATAAGATAGCTCTGCAGGGTGCGTTGCATTCCAAACTGCAAGCTCAGCCTGAGCTCCAGGCTCAATTATTCCGTAATTACCCTGCAACCCCAGTGCCTTTGCTGCACAGATTGTCGTTCCTTTGAGGGACTCTTCAGGGGTCATGAAAAATTGAGAGCAAGCCATGTTCATTGCGGTGAGAATTGATGAGATTGGAGAGCTGCCAGGATTGCAATCAGTGGCAACGGCCATATCAACGCCCGCAGAACGTAAGGCGGCTATTGGGGGAACTTGTGTTTCTTTGAGAGTGTAAAAAGCGCCGGGCAGCATCACCGCGACCGCGTTAGATTTAGAAAACTCTTTCACATCCTCCACTGACAAATATTCTAGATGATCAGCAGATAGGCCGTTGTATTTGGCCACCAGCAGAGCGCCATTTTGATTCGACAATTGTTCTGCGTGCAATTTGACCGGTAAGTTTAAAGATTGAGCGGCATTAAATAGTCGATCTATTTGGCTTGGTGAGAATGCGATGGTTTCACAAAAGCCGTCAACTGCATCAACGAGGCCTTCTTTTGCCGCTTGCTGTAATCCTGGAATGGCAATCTGATCAATATAGTCATCAAGTCGGTGTTCAAATTCTTTCGGGGCAGAGTGTGCTGCAAGCCAGGTTGCCATAATCTTTACAGGACGAAGTGTTTCTAGATGTCGAGCAATTCGAAGCATTCGCAATTCATGGTCAATTGTTAACCCGTAGCCTGATTTAATTTCTATGACTGCAACGCCTTCACTAATCAGGTCATCTATTCGTCTCAGAGCTCCTTGAATCAGTTCTTCATCGCTGGCTAATTGCGTTGCCTCAACTGTCGAATTTATACCGCCCCCAGCGTTTGAAATTTCCTCATAGGTTGCGCCATTCATCCGCATCTCGAATTCATGGGCGCGATTTCCACCAAAGATGAGGTGAGTATGACAATCAATGAGCGCAGGTGTAACAAGGCGTTGGCCTAACGACTCTATTTGCATACCTTGATAAGAAGCCGGTATAGAATTTTCATCTCCTACCCACTCTATACGCCCACTACGAACGGCAATAGCGGCATTATTAATTAAGCCGTAAGCAGGTTCATTAACTTGCATTGTTGCTACGGAGCATTCCGTATAAAGCATTTCGTTTTGCATACGTATTGTAATACCCTTATTAACATGGTTATTATGTATGCACATAATACTGTTAGATTGAAATAAATGACACTTAAAATTTTTGCAAAACAAGCTTTAACTTCTTCGGGGTGGCAGCAAGATATCTCTGTAACGGTAGATGACTTTGGCCGTATTTCGGATATTTCCAAATCAACAGCCGGTATTGATAAAACAGTAGGCATTCTTTTGCCGGCGCTCTCGAATCTGCACAGCCATTCTTTTCAAAGAGCTATGGCAGGGTTAGCTGAGCAAAGAGGAGCCACTTCTCTTGATGATTTTTGGACGTGGCGCAATGTTATGTATCGTTTTTTGGAGATCCTCTCTCCCGATGATATCCAAGCCATTGCTGCGCTAGTTCAAATGGAAATGTTGGAATCAGGCTATGCAGCATCTGCTGAATTTCACTATCTACATCATGACTACAACGGCGTTGGCTATAGCAGCCCAACAGAATTATCAGAGCGTCTATTTCAAGCATCGTCTATATCGGGCATTGGTTATACCCACTTACCAGTTTTGTACATGCGAGGCGGCCTAAACAATCAACCACTGCAGGCAGGACAGCGTCGTTTTGGTTGTGATCTTGATCAATTTCAGACGCTGTATACATCGCTCAGCGAGAAGATGGCAGGGTTGCCTCAGGATTATGTCCTAGGAGTGGCACCCCATTCACTAAGAGCTGTGTCAAAGGATGGGCTCTTATTAGCGAGTGCTCTCAATCAGCAAACCCCAGTTCATATTCATATTGCTGAACAGCAAAACGAAGTCAATGATGTCGTGCAAGCATTGGGAGCAAGACCAATTCGATGGCTATTAGACAATGTCGAGGTTAATGACCGCTGGTGTCTGGTGCACGCAACCCACGCTGACCAAAAAGAGCTAATAGATTTTGCAAAATCTGGAGCCGTTGCCGGCTTATGCCCAATTACTGAAGCTAATCTTGGTGATGGCATATTTAACGCATCTCAATTTATTGAGCATGGTGGGCGGTTTGGTATTGGATCTGATTCGAATGTCAAAATTGGACTGAGCGAAGAGTTGCGATTGCTTGAAATATCTCAACGCTTGCGTGATCAAAGGCGTGTTGTTCTTAGCAGTGATGCTATACCCTCCAATGGACGCTTCATGTATGAAAATGCGGCCAAGGGTGGTGCGCAAGCACTAGGCCGTGATGCCGGAGCAATAAAAGTCGGCGCGCTTGCTGATCTTGTTGCGCTAGATGATGGGCATTACTCTCTTGTTAATTTAACCAATGACAGGATTCTTGATGCATGGATATTTGCATCAGATGATGACATTGTTAGCGATGTTTGGGCGGCGGGTAGACACATGGTTAGCGAGGGAAGACATATTCTGCGTGACGCCATTAGCACTCAGTTTTTAAAAACCATAAAGCGATTACGAGACGAATTATGACAACTAACTCTCACCATAAAATTAGGCAAATGCTAAAGGGGAGAATTGAATCTGGTGAGTGGGAGTTAGGTGCTCTTATTCCCAGAGAGCTTGCGCTGGCAGAGGAATATAACTGCGCGCGCACAACTATAAATCGTGCGCTCCAAGCGCTGGCTGATGAGGGAGTCGTTGTTAGAAAACGAAAGGGCGGAACAAGGGTTTGCCGGATGCCGGTGCGGCATGCAAAATTTGGTATCTCAATTTTACGTGAGCAGGTTGAGGTCACTGGCAGTAAATATCGTCATCAAAATGTAGTCACTAAATTGAAGGTACCGCCCAAGTCTGTGAGAGCTAAATTGCAGACTTCTGAATCCCAGGAGGCGTTATTTTTGCAAACCATCCATTTAGCAGATAACAGCCCATATGCCTATGAAGAACGTTGGGTCAATGTTGAGGCGGTCCCCGAAATTCTTGATGCCCCCTTAGATGAAATAAGTGTCAATGAGTGGCTTGTAAGAACAGTTCCATTTTCCAGTGGTGACGTGATTTTTTCTGCTGAAAATGCAGACCAAAGAGTTGCCGGTGCACTTGAATGTCAAATCGGTGATGCCCTTTTTGTACTCGATAGAACAACTTGGGTAGGTGAGAAATTCATCACCACCATTAAGCTCTATTACAGAAGCGGCTATCAATTGTACTCATCTCTTTAGTTAATGCAGGGCGCTTTCGACGCTGCGTGGCGAGCGGTTGAAGAGCAAACTACAAACAAGGTTTAAGTGTTTTTGTTAATGGTCTTATTTCAGCGGCTATCTATCGATACCAAGCTCACTCCATAACTCATCAACCCGCTGCTTAATGGTTTCATCCATCACAATGGGTTCTCCCCACTCGCGGCTAGTTTCTCCAGGCATTTTATTAGTGGCATCCATCCCCATTTTAGAGCCGAGACCTGACACGGGGGATGCAAAATCCAGATAGTCGATGGGGGTATTTTCAATCATCACTGTGTCTCGCACAGGGTCCATTCTAGTAGTCATTGCCCAAATGACGTCTTCCCAGTTGCGAACATCAACATCATCATCGGTAACGATGACAAACTTGGTGTACATAAATTGGCGTAGAAAAGACCATACTCCCATCATTACTCGCTTAGCGTGGCCGGGGTATTGCTTTTTCATACTGACCACAGCCATACGATACGAGCAGCCTTCGGGGGGTAGATAAAAATCTACGATCTCAGGAAACTGCTTTTTTAGGATAGGCACAAACACTTCGTTTAAAGCCACACCCAAAATAGCCGGCTCATCTGGCGGCCGGCCAGTGTAGGTACTATGGTAAATAGGGTTTTCACGATGGGTAATACGATCTATGGTGAATACTGGAAAAGTTTCCACCTCATTGTAGTATCCCGTGTGATCGCCAAAAGGACCTTCTTCAGCTTCATCACCATGTAAAAAGCCTTCAAGAATATATTCAGCACTTGCAGGTACCTGTAGATCGCTACCGATGCACTTGACCACTTGAGTTTTCTCGCCACGTAATAAACCAGCAAACGCATATTCAGATAGTGTGTCTGGCACAGGCGTTACTGCGCCAAGAGTCGTCGCTGGGTCAGCACCCAAAGCGATGGCGACTGGGTAAGGCTTGCCGGGATTTTTCTTTTGAAAGTCACGGTAATCTAAAGCACCACCGCGGTGAGCTAGCCAGCGCATAATGAGTTTGTTTTTGGCGATTTTTTGCATCCGATAAATGCCGAGATTTTGTCTCTCTTTTTCCGGGCCGCGAGTAATAGCCAATGCCCAAGTTACCAGAGGTGCGGCATCTCCAGGCCAACATGTTTGAATAGGCAATTGATCAAGATTAACCTGATCACCTTCTAAAACAATTTGCTGGCAGGGCGCTTTCTTCACTACCTTGACTGGCATGTTTAATACTTGCTTAAAGTCGTGGCGCTTTTCCCAAAGATCCAATAATCCTTTGGGTGGTTCTGGTTCTTTTAGGAAAGCAAGTAACTCACCCACATCTCGCAGAGCGCTAACATTCTCCTGACCCATGCCAAGGGCAACTCGTTCGGGGGTGCCGAATAGGTTGCAAAGAACGGGGACGTCGTAACCTTTAGGATTCTCAAACAGTAGGGCGGGGCCTTTAGCGCGCAGAGTACGGTCGCTAATTTCTGTCATTTCTAGGTAGGGATCAACTTCTTGTTTGATGCGCACCAGCTCTCCTCGTTGCTCAAGGAGGGCGATAAAGTCGCGCAAATCAGAACTTTTCATAATTAATGTGGCCCGTGCAAGCTAGCCTGCCCGAAGCAGGGTTACTTGCGCTTCATGGCGCCAAAGAATTCAGCGTTGTTCTTAAAGCCTTTGAGTTTCTCAACAACAAATTCTGCAGCACCTAAATCTTCCATATCGTGAAGCAGTTTACGCAGAATCCAGATACGCTGGAGTTCTGACTCTTCGATCAATAAGTCTTCACGACGAGTTCCAGACCGACGCACGTTGATGGCTGGATAAACTCGCTTCTCAGCAATCTTACGGTCAAGAATTAGCTCCATATTACCGGTGCCTTTGAATTCTTCATAGATGACTTCATCCATTTTTGATCCAGTCTCAACCAGAGCAGTGGCGATAATAGTCAAGCTACCACCGTGCTCAATATTCCGTGCTGCTCCAAAGAAACGCTTGGGCTTCTCAAGGGCATGGGCGTCTACACCACCTGTCAGTACCTTACCTGAAGATGGGATAACTGTGTTGTAGGCGCGGGCTAGACGGGTGATAGAGTCAAGCAAGATGACCACATCTTTCTTATGCTCAACCAAACGCTTGGCTTTTTCGATGACCATCTCTGCGACCTGAACATGACGAGTGGGTGGCTCATCAAAGGTTGAAGCAATAACCTCACCACGGACAGTACGCTGCATCTCTGTGACTTCTTCCGGACGCTCATCGATTAGCAGAACGATGATGTAACATTCTGGATTATTGCGAATAATAGATTGCGCAATATTCTGCATCATAATGGTTTTACCCGCTTTCGGCGGTGCCACAATTAAGCCGCGCTGCCCCTTACCAATGGGGGCTACCAAGTCAATGATTCGACCAGTGAGATCTTCCGAGGAGCCATTGCCTGCTTCTAAAGTGAGGCGTTGATCAGGGAAAAGTGGTGTCAGGTTAACAAAGAGAATTTTATTGCGGGCATTTTCCGGTGCGTCATAGTTAATCTTATCGACTTTAAGCATGGCAAAATATCTTTCGCCATCTTTCGGTGGTCTTATCTTCCCGGCAATGGCATCTCCAGTACGCAAGTTAAAGCGTCTGATTTGACTGGGCGATACATAAATATCATCTGCACCTGCAAGATAGGAGGCGCCTGCGGAGCGCAAAAACCCGAATCCGTCCGGTAGTATCTCGAGCACACCGTCTCCATAGATATCTTCACCGCCTTTTGCGTGTTTCTTAAGCAGTGCGAAGATAATGTCATTTTTACGGGAGCGAGCTAAATTGTCGAGGCCGAGGGCTTCAGTCATTTCAAGGAGTTCGCCAATAGGTTTGTGCTTTAATTCGGATAGGTTCATAGATAGGATTTCAGAGTTGTTGAATGATAAATTGAAAAGGGTTAGCGTTTTAGCTGATATTACAGAAAGATGGATTTAACGGCCTAGGGGCCCAAATAGTTAATTTCGATGTTGTCAGAAGATGCTAGAAATTCGTTGATAGGACCCGAGTATAGCGTTACCTATAGAAAGCGCAAGATTTTTTTCGGCCCTGCGAGCAGAGCCGAAAATGTCTTTAGATCAATCCATCCACAAATTCAATGAGCTGACCTTTGGATAATGCTCCAACTTTGGTCGCTTCAACAGTACCATTTTTAAATACCAGCAACGTGGGGATACCTCGTACATTAAATTTCGCCGCCGTTTCAGGGTTACTATCAACGTCTACCTTACAGATCTTCATTTTTCCTGCGTATTCATCCGCTATTTCGTTAAGGATTGGTGCAATCATTTTGCAGGGTCCACACCACTCAGCCCAAAAATCAACCAAGGCCGGGGTGTCAGATTGCAAAACATCTGTTTCAAAACTTGCATCAGTAACGTGAACAATATTTTCGCTCATTGCGCGGAATCTCCAAATAGGTGTTTATAAAACGAGTATCATCATTGTATAGCAGAATCATAACACTAGCTTTAGTCAGGCTTCAAACGATATACGTCCATAATGGGTACTAAGAGGATGAAATGATGATCACCTCAGATTATTCTCTTTATCGGCGGCGTCTGCTTCGGCCTGAGGCTTTATGTCCAGGACCAGCAGCTCCTCCGGCAATAGTCAAATCACCACCCATTTGAGCTTTTGCACCACTGGTAATAACGCCTAACTCTGACTCTATTCGAGCCAAGTCCGGGGTATCCCCTTTTTCATGGCTATCGATTACTTTTCGCATTTCTGCTACATGTTTTGGAGAAGTACCACAGCAGCCACCAATTATTCGAGCTCCCGAATCAATGGCCATCTTGGTGTAGATAGCCATTAACTCCGGCGTGCCGCTATAGCAAATTTTCCCATCGATCCACTCAGGAATACCACAGTTGCCTTTCGCAACCAGTATTGGCTCCACATTTGCTAAATCTGCGGCTTGTTTCATATTGATTATGCCTGCTATAACTTCAGCTGCGCCGAGCCCACAGTTAGTTCCATAGGCGGCAAGTGGAGTGCAAAGATCATCTTGGAGCTGTACCAGATCAGATGGTGTAATCCCCATCATTGTCCGGCCATTTGTTTCGATACTTAATGTCAGCACAATAGGCAATCCGGTCACGCTTGCACCACGAACCGCTGCATGACATTCCTCAATAGATGACAATGTTTCAATCCACAGAATATCCGCGCCACCTTCCTTAAGAGCCATGGCTTGCTCAGCAAAAGCAATCTCTCCTTCCTCTATAGTCATTAGCCCGGCGGGGGCAAAGATCTCGCCGGTGGGCCCCATGGAACCTGCTACTACAATGTCTCGTCCACTGGCGGCCACTTCAGATACTAAAATTCGCGCTGCCGCGCGGTTAAACTCAACCACTCGGTCTTGAGCATCATGAAGTTTAAGACGATAACTATTGCCGCCGAAGGTGTTCGTCAGAACAATATCGGACCCCGCATCAATAAAAGAGCGATAGTGGGAAGCTACGCGTTCTGGAAAATCTGTGTTCCAAAATTCAGGGGAGTCACCGGACTGCAAGCCCAGGGCAAATAGGTTTGTTCCCGTGGCACCATCGATAAGAAGTGTTTGTTTTTCATCGAGAAGTTTTAAAAAAATGTTTTTCATTAATTTCTTATATCGTCTTTATTCAACCAATCTCCATCATATATTGCGCGCTCGCTCATATAAAGAGACCAGTTGAAAGATTAAACCTATTTAGGTATCTACTCCAAGCCTCACTCACAGGCCAAAAACAATCTTCTCACTTTTTAGTAGTCGTTCCATTCCGAATATTAAAGCCAGTGAAATAATTAGTGTGGACAAGCAAGACACCGCCAACTGCAGTAGAGGAATTTCTTTTCCTTTGGCTAAATCAATCAGCGCCTGTAGTTGCCCAGATACCGGTGCCCAGCGAAGTTCTTCTACGGCAAAGTCCAATGTTGCCGCATAAGACATCGCTATGGGAACGAACATAACAAAGCTTATGTAGGTTTGTGCTTCTTTAAAACTCTTGGCCATAAAGGAAACAAACAGCTGCATACTGGCGGCGAAAATGGCTACAGAAAAACCCGCCAATAGCGCCCCGAGTACAAAACTACCGGATATGTCGACACTAAATCCTAACTCTTGCCATGGCACAAATGGATAGACAAACTTTGATACGATTATCGTCAAGATAAGTCCTAGCATTCCGAAGATACTCACAGCGACAGTTTTGGACATCACTAGCTGCAATACCGAAACGGGATGGCTCAGAAGCAGAGCCAGTGAGTTGCGCTCTCTCTCCCCTGCACTGGTATCAATCGCTAAGTTCATGCCGGCGACAAATACGGACAATATCATCAGCATTGTCATCACACCCATGATCTGACCACCTTTTGAGACAGCGGTGGCTTGGTCTTGTATATGCACTTTTACCGGATTAATAATATTGGGATTAATGCCTCGACTGATTAGTCTGAGGCTGACCATTTCCGAGCTATAACTCCCCAGTGCTCGCTTAATTCTGGCAATCGCAGTTCTTAGGCTGTCCTCCGACTGATCTGCAATCAAGGTAACTTCTGCAGGTTCTGCACGATTGAGTTGCTTGGAGAAATCAGTACTGATGACGAGTTCGATATTCTTTAGTTTATCTGGATCATCCCCTTGGCTAATGCCTCTATCGCTGAGGTAGTTGACCAAGTTAGAGGCCTCAATTCCGTTGGTAATGGTAATCTCTATATCTTCGGGATTGGTCGCCTTGTTAATGACAGCTGTCAAAACAACGGCAAGTAGTACGGGAGTAAAGAAGGCGTAATAAAGCCCCGCCATCACCGAGCGCTTATCTCTCACAGCATCTAATAATTCTTTGCGCAGAAGGCTAGTAAAACGATTGTTCATGCAGCTATCCCCTCATCAGTCCCGATCAGGGAAATAAATGCTTCCTCTAAGGAGGTTTGGTTAGTTTGATCGCATAATTCTTGTGGACTACCAATGGCGACGGCCTTGCCATCTGCCATTACCACAACGCGATCACATAATGAGGCTACCTCTTGCATCACATGGCTGGAGAATAAAATACAATGACCTTCGGACTTGAGCTTACCCAGCATGTCTCTGAGAATTCGTGTACTCATGACATCGAGACCTCGAGTGGGCTCGTCAAGAATAATATTTTTTGGCTGATGAACAATTGCTTGGGCTAAAGCCGTCTTCATTCGTTGACCCTGGGAAAAACCTTTACACCGGCGGTCAGCGATATCGGCTAACTGCAAATCAAGAATGACTTTGTCAGTTGCAGTAATGGCCGCAGATCGTTCCAAACCGCTTAGTTCAGCAAAATAACAAATATATTCCCGTGGAGTTAGTCGTTCGTAAATACCAAAGGGATCTGGAAATAATCCAAGTTCTTGTTTAGCTGCAAGAGGCTGCTTGGCAACGTCAATTTCATTAATCGATGTGGTGCCTTGGTCAGGTTTTAGCAGGCCAAAAATTGTTCTAAGACAGGTTGTTTTACCCGCTCCATTTGGACCCAGCAATCCTGTGATCTGACCGTCGTATGCATCAAAGGTTAGGGAATCTAGGGCCTGCACCTCACCCAGTTTTTTAGACAGGTTGGACACTGAAATCATGGTGAATCCTCCACAGTGGTCTTACTTTGCAATGCCTGAGCGCTGCTGGGATTAAGGTAAAAATTTTTAAAATGGGTTTCACTTAGACAGCTGGCATCTAAGTCGGTAACAGTGCCAAGATCAACTAAGTCAGCAACCAAATCACTACCACAGGTCTGAGCAGCAACACCGTGGGTAGCGTAAGGAGCGACAAAGTGTGCTGCATTGGTCATATTGACCATAGCCAATGCACCCCAATCAGGAGGTGTCGCAGGATCTAATTCACCAGATAAGAGTAGAGTGGGAATATCGCTTTCGATAGGATTGAAAAACTTTTCATCAACCCGATTTGATGGCCATATCGAACAGGACTTGACCATTGCTTCATACAATGAGTTCGCAGTATATGATTGTTCGATATCTGCCATTAGATCAGTGCTGACCCGATGAACATCTTCTGCGCAGACTACAGAATTATGCATTCCAGCGGCAAGATCAATTCCGTTCATGATGAGTGAATAGAGCCCGAGTAGCGGTTGATAATTTCCGCTTGCGGCTAGATTTATGGCTAGTGGTAAAAGCGCACGGGTCGATGGTGAGTACATGGAAAGCCGCAAAATACCCAGCAATTTATCCCGAGTTAATAAAAAAGTTTCTGGATTACCTGTCATCGGATGAAACACATTTGTAGTGACTGGATTATTGGTCAGGTTGTTAGTTAGTGAACTTAAGTCAGAACGTAAAGCTGGGAACTGTTGATTACAGGCAGCATCTGCCGCACATTGCTCAAGGACACCTTCTAAAGCACGGTCAACGGATAACCCAACAGCAAGCACTGATTGTTGCATCGGCACCACTCCATCCAAGGTTACTGTCAGTAAGGCTTCACTGTAGTGACGCATGTACAATTGCGCCATTCGGCTACCATAGGATATGCCATACACATGGAGTTTTTCATAGCCAAGGAATTTGCGAACAGCTTCAAAGTCATGAATCGCGGTGGAGCTGTCGTACATTGCCAAATCAGATTCAATGTTACTCAAACACTTCTCTGTTTCAACAATAACATCAAACCCTTGTTCATCCACCATTAGAGGTGAGAGGATATTATCCTGAGGACATTGCAAAATATTTGAGCGGCCAGTACCTCGCTGATCAATTAGCAAAATATCTCTAGTTTCTCTGACTTTTTTAAAAGTGTTGTTGAACAGAGCGGCGTTATCAATGGCGGATTGGCCAGGTCCTCCTGCAATAGCTAGCAGCGCCTCAGTGGGGTGGACAGGCTTTACTGCAGGAATGACCACATAGTGAATATCAATCTTGCGGCCCTGAGGTTTAGAGGAGTCTTCTGCAACTTGAATAAAGCCACAAGGAAGCCGGTCCGATAAACCATCCACATAGCAGTAGCTTGGACTGTTTTTTTCCTGAGCTACAGTGAGGGAGGTTAGATTCATTAAAACTAGGAGGGACGCCCCAAGCATCATTCTAAATGACGACATCTTGTCCAATAACATTGAAAATCCTTTCCAATTTAGAAGCATTCGAATAAGCATAATCTAATAAATCCTATAAAGCTAACCATTAAAAATTCTGCAGAACTGAATTTAAAAACTGATATCCAAGTGGTGTGGTGCGGTAGCGATCAGTGTCCTGTTCAAGTAGCCCTTGAGATTGTAGGCGAAGGACTATTTTATCCACAGAATGGAAATCTAAACCTGTCCGCTGCGTAAAATATTCTCTGGACACACCTTGCTTTAGTCGCAAACCGTTCATCATAAACTCCTGAGCCATCTCATCCAAGCTAATAGCTTTACTGAGAATCTCTGGGCTACCAAGCTTTGCTAAATAGTGATCAGGTTGTCTTGTTTTGGCAGTGCGAATAATCTCATTCTGTGTTGGAAGCGTAATCTTGCCATGTGCCCCAGCGCCCACTCCTAAGTAGTCCCCAAACTGCCAGTAATTCATGTTGTGATGGGATTGCATTGCATTCTGTGCAAATGCAGATACTTCGTACTGCTGGTAGCCTTTATTATTCAACATTACCATTCCAGCCTGTTGGATATCTGCTAAACGATCATCAATAGGGAGCAAAGGTGGACGAGAGAAAAATTCGGTATTAGGTTCTATAGTGAGTTGATACCAAGAGATATGTATCGCTCCAGAGTCTGCAGCCTTAATAATGTCATTTTCAGCTTCGGCCACTGTTTGTTCGGGAAGGCCATGCATCAAATCAACATTAAAATTATCAAACCCAGCTGATTGCGCCATGGCTATCGCTGATATTGCCTGCGATGAGCCATGAATTCTACCGAGGCGTTTGAGGTGATTATCATTGAAGCTTTGAACGCCTACTGATAGCCGGTTGACACCGGCGCTATAAAAATCAGCGAATTTTTTTTGCTCGGCAACACCCGGATTGGCTTCTAGGGTAATTTCTATGTCGGACTCAAAGCCAATCAGATTTTCAGCTGCTTGCAGAATAGTGCCAATGGCTGCTCCGGAAAATAAGCTAGGAGTGCCACCACCAAAAAAAATCGAGCGCAGTTTTCTACCCTGCACCCAGTGAAGGTCTGCTTTAAGATCTTCTATGAGCGCATTGACATAGTCGGTTTCTGGAATGGTTTGTTTAGCGACATGAGAATTAAAATCACAGTAAGGGCATTTTTTTACGCACCAAGGAATGTGAACATACAGTGAAAGGGGCGGTAACTTGAGCATGGGGTTACGATGCGCCCAGTTGCTCTAGAAACTGAGCAATGGCCTTTCCTCGATGACTCAAGCTTTGTTTTGTTGCTCTGTCGAGTTCAGCAGCGTGGCATTTCAACTCAGGAACATAAAATATTGGATCGTAACCAAACCCTTGTTCGCCTCGCTCTATAAGAGTGATGCTTCCTTCCCAAGTTCCTTGGCAGATTATCGGGGTTGGGTCCTGGGCATGTCGGAGGTAAACGATTACTGCTTGGTAGCGAGCGGTGCGCTTGTCTTGATGGACTCCCTCTAAAGCTTTCAAAAGCTTGGTACGGTTGGTCGCATCAGTTGCATTCTCCCCAGAAAAACGAGCTGAGTAGATACCGGGCGCTCCTTTTAAGTAATCTACTTCGATACCAGAGTCATCGGCAATAGCGGGTAAATTGGACAAGGCCGAAGCATTCCGTGCCTTGAGAATGGCGTTCTCAACAAAAGTAAGGCCAGTTTCTTCAATATCTGGAATGCCCAAATCACCCTGAGGCACGATGATGATGCCTAATTTATCCAGCCATTCCTGTAACTCTTTAATTTTCCCAGGATTGGCGCTGGCAAGCACTAGCTTATTTAAATTAGTCAATGGTTAGTCCAATTAAGGTGAATTAGTCATGATACATTTTTTTCTGGAATTTAAAGTCATATGAATAGCTCGGCTTGCCGTCATTGGGCTTTACCGTAATTTTAAATGTCAGGTAGTCCTCATTCTCGAAGGTAAATGGAGCAAGATAATATAACGCCTGCTGTTCTTTTACTGCCACAAATTCAAGCGACTGACTCTGTTGTAGAATATTAAAAACTCGGCCTGTTACTTTAGCAGGGGTTCCGATAGTCAATTCTTCCATCACTGCAATATTGACCAGACCTTTTCCCTTTCCACGCACAATGTTGTTTGCCACTGCAATATCGGAGTCGATGAACGAACTGTTAAAGGCACTGTAAAATATTTTGTAATTGCCATGCTGTTTGTAAAGTTTCTCTTCGTATCCCTGAGAGAGGATCGGTTGCACTAATAGCAAAATTGCCAATAGGGATCGTTTCATGGGCAAAGCCTCTTTAAGTAAGGTTTAAGCGTGCAGCTTTTATTTTGACAGCCGATATACGGCAGTATGAGCAAAAAGGTTGGGCCATATACTGTCTAAGCCAAGATCACTGGCCCGCCCACCAACAAAGTTTCGATTGACTATGTGAATGTTGCGCTCTACGCAAAGGGCTTCAAAGTCTTTGTAGGTGAAAAAGTGAATGTTTGGAGTGTCATACCATTGATAGGACAATCTCTTAGTTACTGGCATGCGACCGCTAAAGACCAAATCAGCTCGGGTTCGCCAATGACCAAAATTAGGGAAAGTCACAATGCACTGTTTGCCAATTCGAAGCATCTCATCGAGCACCAAATGCGGATATCGCAGTGCTTGAAGTGTTTGCATCATCACCACAGTATCAAAACTAGCGTCTGCAAAGTTCTCCAAACCTTCATTGAGATCTTGCTCAATAACGTTCACGCCTCTGTCGATACACTGACTAATCGAGGCTGGATCGATCTCTAAACCATAACCACGCACCTGATGCTTATTGGTTAATGTTTCCAATAGAGAGCCATCACCACACCCTAGATCTAAGACTCGGGAATTTTCTTTTATCCAGTCTCCAATAAAGCCATTATTATTTATCATGGCTGTTCAGCCTCTAGTTGGTCTGCAACTCTATTTAGATAGAGGCTAACGCCATTCTCATAGCGAGCATCCGGCAGTAAAAAAGCGTCGTGACCCTGATCAGATTCAATCCTTAGATAAGTGACATTCTTGTCTGCGCCGATGAGGGCATCTGTAATTTCTTCAGAGCATTCTGGAGAAAATCGCCAATCACTGCTAAATGAGACCACCAAAAATTGACATTTGGCGTTGCTAAAAGTTGCTAAAGCATCATTTTTGTAGTTTTTAACAAGATCAAAATAATCTAACATCTTGGTGATTAAAATATAACTATTGGCATCGAATCCTTTGGCAAATTTATCACCTTGATAATTTAGGTAGCTTGAAATTTCAAATTCAACCAACTCTTTTTGGGCGGCATCCAGATCCCCACTGCGCACCAACCGACCAAATTTGCGACCTAAAGCGTGATCAGACAAATAGGTGAGATGGCCAATCATTCGGGCCAATGCCAAACCATCTTTGGGGCTAGTTTGATGCTCTAGGTACTGACCATCTTTAAAATTGACGTCTGATTGTATGGCTCGGCGTGCTATCTCATTAAATGCAATATTTTGTGCAGATAGCTTCAATGAGGCAGCTATCACAACTGCATGCTGTAACTTCTCGGGATGCACTACAGACCAATGCATAGCCTGCATTCCACCTAAACTACCACCGACCACGGCAGCCCAGCAGTCAATCTCAAGATGCTCCATCAAAAACACCTGAGATTCAACCCAGTCGCTGACCTCCAAGGTGGGGAAATCAGCGCCCCAGTGCTTTCCAGTTGCAGGATTAATGCTATTTGGCCCGGTACTGCCAAAGCAACTACCAATATTATTGGGGCAAACCACGAAGAATCGGTTGGTGTCAATTGGTTTGCCAGGGCCAATATAGTGCTCCCACCAACCAGATTTCCCCTCTGAATCAACACCGGCAGCATGGTGGTCACCGCTAAGGGCATGGCATATGAGAATAGCGTTGGTATGAGAGCTGTTCAGCTTCCCATAGGTTTCAAAGACAAGCTCATGGGTCGTTAACTCAAACCCACAAGCCAAATTAAGGGGGCGATCAAAAGCCACTGCAGTTTTTGCTATAGCAGTTTGGCCTTTACTAGACTGGAGATCGTTTGCCATATCCGTGTAATCGTCTTTGTTTTAGAGGTTTACCTGTGCGGGGCTCCTAAAGTCTAAGAGCAGGCGGTCAACAACGCAACATAAGGAAGGTTATTTTTTATATCAATTGTTTGGAAGTGGCTAGTTATACTAATGATTTATGCAAACAATAAGATAAATAGGTTAGAAGATACCGTTTAGAGCAGGTAATACCTGAGCGCGTGCCACCATCAAGACAAGAATCGCAACCATCGGTGAAATATCGATCATGCCAATAGGCGGGATGACACTCCTAAAGGGCTTCATGTAAGGATCGATTACTTGATTTACCAAGCGCACCGTTGGGTGATTTGTGGTGCCCACCCAACTGGAGATGGCCACGATAAGAATGCCATAAAAATAAATTTGAATTAGCGTCCCAATCAAGGACACTGCAGCAACTAACAATAAAGGGACTAGTTGGCCAGGTAACGCAGATTGAAATCCAAACCAAATAATGAAAAAAGACCACTTGACTAAAATAGCAGCAGTTAGTGCGGCAGTATTAAATTTGCCAAAGGTTGGAAAGATTTTATGCAGTGGCTCTACAATCGGCGCGGTTATCTTGAAAATAGTTTGAGAAATAGGATTAAAGAAATCCGCTTGGACTAGCTGTAAGAGTAGTCTGACCAATATAACAGTGGCATAAAGGTCTATTACTAATCTGATAATGTCAATTAATCCACCACTCATCTGTTTGTAACTCCTTGGTTTTAAATTTTTTAATCTGAAAAGTCTTTGGACATTTCTTCAGCTCTTTGCGATGCGCTAGTCATTGCGCGACGGAAGATAGCTTCCAGACCATCTTGCTGAAAAGTACTCAGAGCACGTTCAGTAGTTCCTCCCGGGGAGGTTACTTGCTGTCTAAGCTGGGCTGGACTGGAATCAGATACTTTTGCCATTTGTGAGGCCCCTAGGGCAGTTTGCGAAACAAGATTACGGGCAATCTCTTCTGATAATCCTAGCTCTTGTCCTACCGCCTGCATAATCTCCAGAATTCTAAAGAAGTAGGCGGGCCCACTCCCAGAAACTGCGATTACAGCATTAATCTGCTCTTCACTCTCGACCCAACAGCAATAGCCAACAGCGTTGAAAATTTGATTCACACTATCTTTATGGGATTGGCTTGTTAGCTCGTTGGCAAAAAGGCCAGTAGCACCCGATAGCACAAGAGAAGGAGTGTTCGGCATAGCTCTAACAATGGCAGTGGAATTACCTAACCACAATTGTAATGAGTTGATTGAAATACCAGCTGCAACCGAGACAACAACCGCATCAGCCTTTAATGCTGAGGCAAGATCCATGGCGACCTTACGCATAATTTGAGGTTTCACTGCCAGTACAACAATATCAGCGTGAGCAACTGCCGATCGGTTGTCATCCGTCGCAGAGATGCCAAATCTAGACTTTAATCTTTCTTGGCTACTTTCACTAGGAGCGGTGGCTGTAATATCTTCAGCCTCAAATCCTCGAGCAATCATTCCCCCCACAATGCATGAGGCCATATTGCCACCACCAATAAAAACGATTGAACTCATGTGTTCACCTTCTACTGTTGTTTAACGCTGCGTGGGCCAAATATATCAGTGCCCACTCTGATAATAGTTGCGTTCTCAAAAATAGCCGCTTCAAGATCCCCTGACATTCCCATAGAAAGGGTATCCAGTTTTTCAGATTTGTCCAGCGGCCGATTAATTTCATCCATCAATTGCTGTAATTTGGAAAAAGGCTTTTGCTGTGCCTGTTGTCCCTGCCGAACCGCAGGTATTGCCATTAGTCCTCGCAGTTTTATGTTGGGTAAATCTAAAATATTTTTAGTTGCTAGTAGGGCTTGATCGGGGCTTAGCCCAGCTTTGGTTGTTTCATTGTCAATATTAATTTGTAAACAAACATTCAATGGAGGCATATCTGACGGCCTTTGATCACTCAGTCTTTGGGCAATCTTCACCCTATCGACACTGTGCACCCAAGAAAAATTTTCTGCAATTTGTCGTGTCTTATTGGACTGTATTGGCCCAATGAAGTGCCAATCTAGGCCTAGTGACTTAAGTGTGTCTATTTTCTCCAGAGCTTCTTGAAGATAGTTTTCTCCAAAATGGTGAAGGCCGTTATTAGCGGCGTGCCTTATTGCATCGGCGCTACGCGTTTTACTCACTGCGACTAACATAATCTCTGCTTCGGATCGGCCACACTTTGTCGCGGCTGACAGCAAACGCAATCGAACTTTGTCTATTCTTTCCTGTAAATCAGGCATGGATATTTTTAATCCTTTTGTCTTCGATGATAGATCCAGGGCAGTATTAAGATTAGATTGATCTTCCTATCGATGAGTCATCGAGCCAACTCTGAAGTATTAAAGCCGCGGCTATATGGTCTATTTTAGTTAGGTCTTCAGTGCTGGAGCCGCGCTTGCTATTTCCTCGAATGATTGATTTTGCTTCCTGGCTAGTCAGGCGCTCATCAACCATTTCTACTTGAACATTAAAACGGCCTTCTAGGCGGCGCGCAAATTTTCTTGCTCGAGCGCTTAATTCACTCTCAGTGTCGTCCATATTTAATGGCAAGCCTACGAGAACCAAATTTGGTTTCCATTGCGTTATTAACGCGTCAATCTCGAGCCACTGGGGTTTACCATTTTGTGCCTTAAGAATAGACAGAGCATTAGCATTTTTGGTTAGTGTCTGACCATAGGCCACCCCTATTTGCTTTAACCCAAAATCGAACGCGAGAAGTGACTTGTGTCTTATAGACTCAGGCATGGCCCATATCCGTGGAAAGCATATCAAGATTAAGGCCGATGGAAGATGCTGCAGCTGTTGCCCGATTCGCGCAGTCAGTATTAAAAATAATGGCCGCACTAGATGGGATTGTAAGCCAGCTGTTGGTAGCTAGTTCTTCTTCGAGTTGCCCTGCGCCCCAGCTAGAGTAACCAAGAGTAATCAGTGGGTTTTGAGGGCCGTCACCAATTGCAATATCACTGAGAATATCTTTTGAGGCGGTAAGACAAATTTCATCAGAAATGGCAACGGTAGATTCCCACGTCTGAGTGCAGGTCCGATGGAGAATAAACCCGCGATCCCGAGCAACTGGGCCACCATCAAAAATTAACTCATCGCCGCAAGTTTCATTATAGTCGAGCTCTAACTGTTTAAAAATAGCTTTGACTGGGATGTCCATCTGCTGATTAACAATAAGCCCCATAGCGCCATCTTTGGTGTGTTCGCAGAGATAAACGACCGATTGTGAGAAATTAGGGTCGGGCAATCCCGGCATTGCGAGCAGGAAATGATTTTTTAGGCTAGTGACTTTTTTTGCGTGTGTGCTCATACACTTAATATGACTTACTACGTTATGAAACTCAACTTTTGAAAGAAAACTAAGTGGGCTTTTTTGTATTCAGCTAACTACGCGTTTAACCTTTTATTAATGGCAATCATCAGTTTATTACCTATGGCTGTGTTTTCAGCTTTGTCAATTTCGCGCACGCAGGTCGGGCTTGTGACATTAATTTCGGTTAAGTAATCACCAATAACATCTAAACCGACAAATATGAGGCCCTTTTCAACTAATGTTGGCGCAACTTGCTGGGCAATCCATAAGTCTCTCTTGCTGAGTGGCTGGACAACACCGCGCCCACCTGCTGCAAGGTTGCCCCTAAATTCTCCTGCGGAGGGAATTCGGGCCAAACTGAAAGGTACAACTTCTCCATCGATGACCAAAATTCTTTTGTCACCAACCAAAATTTCTGGGAGATATTTTTGAGCCATGATCGTGTTCTGGCCGAAATTTGTGAGTGTTTCAATAATGACATTAAGGTTTTGATCACCTTTCTTAACTCGGAATATTGAAGTGCCACCCATTCCATCAAGCGGTTTGTATACCACTTCGTTATGCTCTTCCAGAAATTGCTTTAAAAGAACCTCATCACGGCTGACCAGTAGCGGGGGAGTACACTGAGGGAATTCTGTAGCGAAGACCTTCTCGTTACAGTCTCTGAGACTTTGGGGCTTATTTACAATTAGGCTACCACGACGTTCTGCGGCTTCTAGAATATAAGTGGAATAAATAAATTCACTATCAAAAGGCGGATCTTTGCGCATCAGGATAACGTTTAAGTCTGAGAGAGGTTTTGTTGAGGTTTCCCCCAAGGCATACCATTTATCTGGATCTTGAAAGACCGTTAGAGGCGTCATCTTTCCTTGAGGACCGTTATTGTCGATAAACAGATCTTTCTGCTGCATATAAAACAGTAAATATCCGTGTTCTTGTGCTGCAAGCAACAGAGCTAACGTCGTGTCTTTCTGATAATTTAGTGATTCTATGGAGTCCATCACAACCCCGAGATATTTTTGCATTTTATTCCAAAACCTTTGCTACATTATGGTAGCTAAAATAAACCTTGAATTCATATCCTGCCAGTAGCAATCGGGCTCGCATCAGTTGTCTTTGAATGATTACAGTTTACTAAGTTGACCAGAGAGCAAAGGACCTTAAATTATGGATCTAACCAGACTGTTGAGGCTCAGTATAAAAGAACAAGCGTCAGATTTACATCTATCAGCAGGGCTTCCACCTATTTTACGGGTTGATGGAGATATGATTCGTACTGATCTACCGGTTCTGCTGCCCAATCAAGTGGAAAGTCTAGTCCATGAGGTGCTAAATGACACCCAGATTAAAGCTTTGAAGGATGGTATAGAGATAGATTTTTCATTTGAGATTCCCGAAATGGCAAGATTCCGAGCCAATGTATTCAATCAGAATCGAGGAAAATCAGCCGTATTTAGATCTATTCCCTCAAAGATAGCAACATTAGAAGAGCTCGGATTGGGAGATATATTTAAGCAGCTTGCCTTACTGCCGCGAGGCTTAGTTCTAATTACTGGGCCAACGGGTTCTGGCAAGTCTTCCACTCAAGCGGCGATGGTAGATTACATTAATAAAAAGCGGTCCTATCATATCCTTACTATCGAAGATCCAATTGAGTTTGTTCATCACAGTGAAAAAAGTTTAATTAACCAGCGAGAGGTCCGTCGTGACACTCAAAGTTTCAGTCAAGCTTTGCGTTCAGCTTTGCGCGAAGATCCAGATGTAGTGGTGGTAGGTGAGATGCGAGATCTGGAAACTATTCGTTTAGCACTGACTGCTGCTGAAACCGGCCACTTAGTTTTTGCAACTCTCCACACGACTTCAGCGGCTTTAACAATCAATAGAATTATTGATGTTTTTCCGGCGGAAGAAAAAGACATGGTTCGTTCGATGTTGTCTGATTCCTTACAGGCGGTAGTTACCCAGACCCTCATGAAAAAAGTTGGGGGTGGTCGTATTGCTGCTCATGAAATAATGATAGGCACCCCGGCGGTTCGAAATCTTGTAAGAGAAGACAAAAATGCTCAGATTTATTCTGTTATCCAGACAAGCAGCTCGTTACAGATGCAAACCTTAGATCAATGTCTTAACGCTCTGGTTGAGGAAGGGCTGGTAACTCTTGAGGCTGCTAGAGAAAAGGCCGTGTCCCCTCAAAATATAGGTAAAGGTGAGTCAGCTAGTTCTATTCCTTCATTTAAGTAGCATTGAAATTTCGGTCGGGATAAGTTCAATCAGTCGAGTACTTACAAATGGGTACAAAACAGAGTGAGATTAAAATTTCGTTGTGATTTTTAATCTATGAATGATAGTCTCTAATCCTTAATTTATTATGAGATTTGAGGGATAGTATGAATGGTTTAATGATGAATTCGCAGCTCACTATCACATCCATTATGGAGCATGCAGACAGTATCCATGGTGCCAGTGAGATTGTCTCAGTGACTAGTGATAACCCTAATCACCGATATACCTATAGCGAGTCATTTCGTAGGATCCGACAATTAGCTAACGCATTGAAGAGCGTTGGCTTTGATAAAGGCGATCGGATAGCTACATTGGCATGGAATGACTACCGACACTTTGAGTTGTATTACGCGATCTCTTGTTCTGGCCAAATCTGTCATACGATTAATCCTCGATTATTTCCTGAGCAAATCGACTTTATAATTAATCATGCTGAAGATAAGTGGGTTTTCACTGACCCTATGTTTCTGCCTTTACTACAAGGATTGAAAGATAAGCTACCGACGGTTAAAGGTTATGTTGTGCTTACTGATGCAGTTAACATGCCAGAGACAACCTTGGATAATGTGCATTGCTACGAGACTTTTATTGCTGGTCATGAAGAGACCTTTGATTGGCCTGAGTTAGATGAAAATACAGCTAGTTCGATGTGCTATACCTCTGGCACAACGGGTAATCCTAAAGGTGTAGTGTACAGTCACCGCAGCACCGTTCTTCATTCTATTACCGGTTCATTACCCGATAACATGAATTTGTCTGGTAATGATGTCATTTTACCGATTGTACCTATGTTCCATGTCAACGCTTGGGGCACCTCTTATAGTGGCCCTATGGTGGGATGTAAGTTAGTTTTTCCAGGCCCTAAAATGGCCGATGGGGAGACATTAACACGCTTAATTAACGAAGAAAAAGTTAATTACTCTCTCGGTGTGCCAACCGTATGGCTAGCCTTGGTAAATTATCTTAATGGCGAAGGTAAGACAGTAGAAACGCTGAAGAATGTGGTTGTCGGAGGCTCGGCTTGCCCGTTATCCCTCATGAAATCTATGGATGAGCATGGGATTGAAATGCACGTAGGTTGGGGTATGACTGAAATGAGCCCTCTGGGGTCATACAATAGGCCTATGGCTTGGATGATTGATTGTTCTGAAGAGGAAAGAGACGCCTATAGAGTGCGCGCAGGACGCTTAGTCTACGGTGTTCAAATGAAGATTGTTGATGAAGATAAAAATGCGTTACCTTGGGATGGCATCGCCTCAGGGCTTTTGTTGGTCAAGGGGCCTTGGGTATGCAACGGATATTATCGACTTGAAGATCAACCTGCATTGGATGATGAAGGCTGGTTTGATACGGGCGATATGGCTTCTATCGATGAATATGGCTATGTAGTGATCACTGATCGCGTCAAAGATGTAATTAAATCTGGTGGAGAATGGATCAGTTCCATAGATGTTGAAAATGCTGCAATGTCTCACCCTGATGTTCAAGAAGCTGCTGTTATTGGCGTGGCTGATCCTAAGTGGACAGAGAGACCTCTACTTATTGTGATCGCAGTGGATGGCGTTACTCCCAGTAAAGACGATATCTTAGCATCCTTAGAAGGAAAGATTGCCAAATGGTGGATTCCAGGTGATTGTGTTTTTGTCGATGAAATTCCTCATACTGCTACAGGTAAAATCAGTAAGAAAGATTTGCGTGAGCAGTTCAAAGACTACAGTTATTCTTAAAATCACATGGCAGTCAACCAAATGGTGTGAACAGCGTTCATAGAAATAGATCGGAAAACAGGAGGAGTGATATGAACAATGCGATTGTTTTAATTTTGACGCTGTTACTGTCGGTAATGGCAGTTGCTGACCATCACAAAGATGTCGGGAGAGATCGGCATAGAGGAGACCTTTTCGCAGCAGCCGATGCCGATAAGGATGGCAAAGTGTCCTTCGATGAGCACGAGGCTATGATTGCCGAAATGGCCGTCAAAGGGCGTGAACGCTTCAATGAAATGGATGCTGATTCGGATGGGTATGTGACTAAAGAAGAAGCTAAGGCCATGCGCAAGACAATAAGAGAGAGAATGAAAAAAGTTGGCAAAGCTTTTAGGAAAACTATGAAGGAATTGAAAGACTAGTTGAGTCATACGCACAATCGATGCGAATAACGTTCAAAAAGCCGCTTGCTCAAGCGGCTTTTTTGGTTCGGTCTTAACCGTTAGCATCAATCGCAGTATATAATGGCCAAAAAATTTTAAAAACAATCCAAAATTAGGTGTTATATGGCTGATTATTTGATTGCCCCTTCTATTTTAGCGGCCGACTTTGCTCGATTGGGTGAAGAGGTCGATGCGGTGCTAGAAGCTGGCGCAGATGTGGTTCATTTTGATGTTATGGATAATCACTATGTGCCCAATTTAACAATTGGCCCAATGGTGTGTAAGGCTCTTAGGGATCACGGTGTTACAGCCCCAATTGATGTCCATCTGATGGTGAGTCCAGTGGATGATCTTATCCGCATGTTTGCTGACGCCGGCGCTGATTATATTACCTTTCATCCAGAGGGTTCCAACCACATAGATAGATCTCTTCAGCTAGTTCGTGACTTAGGATGTAAAGCGGGATTGGTGATTAATCCGGGTACCGGGCTAGATGTAGCAAAATGGGTGATGGATAAAATCGACATGCTCTTGCTCATGTCAGTGAATCCAGGGTTTGGCGGTCAGAAATTTATTCCCTCAACGATTGATAAGCTAAAGCAAGCCAGGGCTATGATTGATAGCAGTGGCTATGAGATAAGGCTTGAAATTGATGGTGGTGTTGGTGTCGCCAATATCGCTGAGATAGCAGCTGCTGGAGCGGATACCTTTGTCGCTGGTTCAGCTATTTTCAGTCAACCAGACTACGCTGAAGTTATTGGGCAACTTCGAGCGGAATTGGCTAAGGTAGGTTAGTAGCCTAAATTTGGTTATGGCTCTTTAGGTGGGCTGAACCTAAGAGGTTTATTGATATCGTTATATTGATTACAATGTTGGCCTCAATAAGGAGAGCGGTTGTGCAAGGCACTTTGTTTGTTCATTTTGATTTTGAGTTCTACCGTTGGCGAGGCTAGTGAGCCTTGAGCACGTTGTGTGCCTTCGTAAACCAAATTACAAAAGAACCAGGAAGCCGTCATGAACCCCGATACATTTGCCACATTGGCAACCCAAAAATTTAATCGCATCCCTATCACCCGTGAAGTACTCGCTGATCTGGAAACACCTCTAAGTGTTTATCTGAAGCTAGCCTTTGGGCCAAATTCCTATTTATTTGAGTCTGTCCAAGGTGGCGAGAAGTGGGGGCGCTATTCTCTTATTGGTTTGCAGACATCCACCGTCCTTAAGTTATATGGGAACCGGTTGGAGATTATTCGTGACGGCAAACCGATGGTGGCTAGAAAGACAGATGATCCATTGGCTGAGGTGGAGCGGTTTAGGGCTCTTTTCAGTATGCCTGACTTACCTGATTTACCAAGATTTACTGGAGGACTGGTGGGGTATTTTGGCTATGACACAGTGCGCTATGTTGAGCCAAGGTTGTCTAAAACATCGCCACCTGACCAACTTGGTACGCCGGATATATTGCTTATGGCATCTGATGAGGTAGCTATTTTCGATAATCTTTCTGGGACCATTATGTTGGTAGTTCATGTGGACGCTAAAAACCCTAATGCGCTAGCAGAAGCTGAGGCGAGGCTTGATGAGCTAGAGCAAAAACTACATCAACCAAAACCTGATTTGCCGCCCATGAACATGAACAGCGAAGGCCTATCAGAAGAGGCCTTTGTTTCAAGCTTTGGCAAAGAAAATTATAAGAAAGCAGTAGATACAGTAAAGCAATATACTTTATCTGGAGACATCATGCAGGTGGTCCCCTCACAACGCTTTTCTGCGCCCTTTGATGAAGCGCCGATAAACCTATACAGAGCATTACGGAGATTAAACCCCTCTCCCTATATGTACTTTCTTGATTTGGGGGACTTTCATATCGTTGGATCTTCTCCTGAGGTATTAGCTCGCCTTGAAGACGAGCAAGTAACCGTTCGACCTATTGCAGGTACCCGTCGCCGTGGTGAGACTGCCGCAGATGATCTGATGTTAGAGCAAGAGATGCTGTCTGATCCAAAAGAAATTGCAGAGCATCTAATGTTGATTGATTTGGGACGCAATGATGTTGGAAGAATTAGTCAATCAGGCTCCGTAGAAGTAACCGAGAGAATGGTGGTTGAACGTTATTCTCATGTCATGCATATCACTTCAAATGTGATCGGTCAGGTCAATGAAGGAATGAATGCAATTGATGTGTTGAAAGCAACTCTGCCTGCTGGAACTTTAAGTGGTGCACCGAAAATTAGAGCTATGGAAATTATTGACGAATTAGAGCCGGTCAAACGAAATATCTACGGGGGTGCAGTTGGATACATTGGTTGGAATGGCAATATGGACATGGCTATAGCGATCCGTACTGCCGTAATCAAAGACAAAATGTTGCATGTTCAGGCTGGGGGCGGTGTTGTTGCCGATTCAGAGCCCGAGCTAGAGTGGGAAGAGACAATGAACAAAGCTCGAGCGGTTATGCGCGCAGCAGCAATGGTCAGTGGAGAGTCCAGATGATTCTAATGATTGATAATTATGATTCTTTTACCTACAACGTGGTGCAGTATCTAGCTGAATTGGGTGCAGATGTTAAAGTTTATCGAAATGATGAAATAAGCATAAGTGAAATGGAGGCTCTGTCTCCTGAGAGAATTGTAATCTCTCCTGGGCCTTGCACGCCAAATGAAGCGGGTATTTCGGTTCAGGCAATAAAGCATTTTGCTGGCAAGTTACCGATACTGGGTATTTGTTTGGGGCATCAAAGTATCGCGCAGGCATTTGGTGGGAAGATTGTCCGTGCTAAAGAAGTGATGCATGGTAAAACTTCAATAATATGCCACCGTGATGCGGGGGTATTTAAAGGTCTTGGAGCTCGCTTTGAGGCAACACGTTATCATTCATTAGTCATTGATCAGAAGAGTTTACCTAATTGTTTAGAAGTGACTGCCTGGACCGAAAATGAAGATGGAACCTTAGATGAAATTATGGGTGTTAAGCACAAAGAGCTAAATATAGAAGGCGTTCAATTTCATCCAGAGTCAATTCTGACTGAATATGGTCATGATTTGTTGCGTAATTTTTTGGAGGCTTAGCGAGTGCATTTTCATCAAGCTTTAGAATCAATTGTTAGCGGTCAAAATTTGGACGCTGGTTCCATGCGAGATGTGATGCGCGAAATCATGTCTGGTAACACCACGGACGCTCAAATAGGTGCATTTTTGGTCGCTTTACGCATTAAGGGCGAGTCCATTGATGAAATAACTGGTGCCGTGGAAGTGATGCGAGAATTAGCTACAGGCGTTGAGGTTTCTGGGGATTACCTTGTTGATATTGTGGGCACTGGGGGTGATGAATCTAGCTTATTTAATGTGTCGACAGCTTCAGCATTTGTCGTTGCCGCCGCCGGCGGGCGGGTCGCAAAACATGGGAACAGGTCGGTCAGCAGCAAGAGTGGCGCCGCAGATGTGCTTGAGGCTGCGGGCGTTAATCTTAGTTTAAAGGCAGAGCAAGTTGCTACATGTGTCGATCAGATAGGATTGGGCTTTATGTTTGCACCTTCTCATCACAGCGCCATGAAATACGCTATTGGACCCAGGAAAGAGCTAGGATTAAGAACTATCTTTAATATTCTTGGCCCTATGACTAATCCTGCTGGAGTCAAGCGGCAGCTCATAGGCGTCTACGATAAGTCTCTCTGTCGCCCGATGGCAGAGGTTCTTGGGAGACTAGGTGCTAAGCATATAATGGTGGTTCATTCAGCAGACGGACTGGATGAAATCAGTATTGCAGCTGAAACCTATGTTGCCGAGTATAAAGACGGGTCCCTTGATGAATATGTGCTGTTACCGGAAAGCTATTTTACTGAAAGGCAGAGTTTAGATGGATTATCTGTGGAAAATGCATCCGACTCATTGGAGTTAATTTTATCTGCGTTTAACGGAGATGCTAAAAAAGCTCAAGATTTAATTGTATTGAATTCTGGAGCCGCTCTTTATGTGTCTGGGTTTGCCAGCACAATACAAAAGGGTATTGATTTAGCGCGACAAGCTATAGATACAGGTATGGCTAGCGAAAAGATGTCGGAGCTGATAGCTCTGACAAATGATCTTTAGATTTTACAAAGAAGAGACTGCGATGAATTTAGAAACCCCAACAATTCTGAAGAAGATTCTAGCGCGAAAGCAGCAGGAAATTATAGAGAATTCCGCGTTAATCTCGCAGTCAGAATTAATAGAAAAAATAACTCTAGCGTCTCCGCCGAGAGGCTTCGCTAATGCAATATCTGCAAAAATAGAGTCAGGCGAAGCGGCTGTAGTTGCTGAAATTAAGAGGGCATCTCCCAGCAAAGGTGTTATTTGTGAAAATTTTGATCCGGAATCTATTGCTAAGAGCTATCAGTTGGGTGGCGCTTGCTGTTTATCTATCCTTACCGATGTAGACTTCTTTCAGGGATCAAATGAGTACTTAAAAGTGGCGAGAAGAGCTTGCCAGTTACCTGTTATTCGAAAGGATTTCATTATTGACGAATACCAAGTGTATGAAGCTCGTGCTATGGAGGCAGACTGCATATTGCTCATTGTGTCAGCCTTAAGCGCCGAAAGCTTAAGCAAGCTCCATGACCTTTCTTTGTCACTTGGTATGGATGTATTGATTGAAGTCCATAATGAGCAGGAGTTAGAGGTGGCCCTACCTCTAAATAACTCTATCATAGGTATCAATAACCGTAATTTGCATACCTTTGATGTTTCCTTGGAAAATACCCTGTGCCTGTTAGATAAAATCCCAAAAGCAACAATCATCGTGACCGAAAGTGGCATCCACTCCCAATCAGATGTGCGCTTAATGCGGAGCAAGAACGTCAATGGCTTTCTAGTGGGTGAAGCTTTTATGAAAACACCTAACCCAGGCCTAAAGCTCCAGGAAATGTTCCGATAGTGTCTTCTCTTTAATTTATCGCGTGCCGTAGACAACCATTGTTTTTCCAGAAACAGAGATCAGGCCTTGTGATTCTAGTTCTTTAAGCACTCGACCAACCATTTCTCTGGAACAAACTACAATACGACCAATTTCTTGACGGGTGATTTTAATTTGCATGCCATCTGGATGCGTCATAGCGTCAGGTTGCATGCATAGATCATGGAGAGTCCTTGCTACGCGTCCAGTGACATCTAAAAATGCCAGACTACTAGCCTTTTTTGTGGTCTCTTTGAGGCGATTTGTGATTTGTTTCGTGAGGGCGAACATAAATTCAGGATTCGTATCACTAAGTTCTCTGAATTTGGAGTAACTGATCTCACAGATCTCACAATCAGTTTTTGCTTTAATCCATGCACTGCGAACGCTATCTTCAAAAAGACCCATTTCGCCGAAAAACTCCCCCGCATGTAAGTAGGTGATAACCATCTCTTTATTGTCTTTTTGCTCTTCAACCAGCACAGACACTGTTCCTTTTACAATATAATAGAGAACATCCGCCTTGTCTCCAGCATATATAATAGTGCTTTTGCTAGGGTATCGGCGCCGATGGCACTTGGATAGAAAAATATCCAAGTTATCGATTGGAGGCTTAGGTAAAAAAGTCATTATAATTTCTCCTGAAAAGTTACATTAGGGTTTCCTTACCCTAATAAAGTCGACTACATCTCACACATTATGCTAAATAGCATAGTATTTATGCGTTTATGCAAGTTCGTAGTAAAAAAATAAAAAAAAGGGACCCTATGAAGGGTCCCTTGAAAAATCCTTTAGCAAGGATTAAGAGGGGTTTGGTTAAAACTAAGAATCTGGTTGTCTTTCCTTGATTATTTAAATATCAAGGAAATTAAATTTAGTGTTCCTTAGAAGCTTCACTGTGAGGTGCTTCCAACTTACCGAAATCATCTTTCGCAATTGCAGCACCCGTGATGCCGGCAAAACCAAGCAATAAATAAACGAGTGTCATTATCAAGTCCTTTATGGTTTCAGAGCACTATTACCCTGATGGGTACACTATAGGATATTCCAAGGTTATAATTCAAATGCATTTAATGCATTTTATATATGCAAATTTGATATGACCTTTACTGGCTGCGTTGTTTTTTTAAGTGATAAAAAAAAGGGACCTTAGAAAGGTCCCTTTGAAAAAATCCTATGCAGGATTAAGAGGGGTTTGGATCGCGAAACGAATTCTTTAATACAGTCAATTACGCTTTCAAAATGTTATTGGTTCTTAATAAAACGCGTAACTCTTTAACCGGTTGACAATGTATATATTTCCCAGACATAATCCAAATGCATTTTTTGCATTAACAATATGCGTTTTGGTAATACCGATAAAGGATCCCAAGATGAACTTACGGAAGTTATCTCGACTTGATTTGAATTTACTGGTTTCTTTACAGGCTCTACTCGAAGAAAAAAGTGTAACTCGAGCTGCCGCTAGACTATTTATCAGTCAACCCGCCATGAGCCGAGTGCTACAGAGGTTAAGAGATCAATTGGATGACCCTCTATTTACTAGAACTGGCAATGAGTTGATTCCAACTCCAAAGGCTCGAGAGTTACAACTTCGGCTTCCACCTTTATTAGATAATATTCTCGACATTGTTAGTGAGGGAGAGTTTGACCCAGCAACCTATGTTGGGGAGATCACGATTGCAGTACCAGAGTTTGTTGCAATTTCATTGATCTCTGAACTGACGCGAGTGCTGACTGATGAGGCGCGCGGTTTAGTCCTCTCTGTGTCGAGTGGCATTGAGTCAGTCGAGGGAGACTTAGCTGAAGGTGCTTTAGATTTTGCTATCGATATAGAGAGGGGCATTACCGATGAAATAAATGCGACACCTTTAGCTATGTACACACCCTCGATTTGGATGAGAGAGGGTCATCCTTTGGCAACAAAAGATAAGATGACTCTAGATGAAATTCTCACATACTCTTTTGTTCAATATTATTTGTTAATTTCGAAGAGAGTCAGTGCTAGAAATGATGCCCGTTTTGATAGAGCACTTCGTGGACTGGGTTTAAAGCGGGAAAAGGCTCTAGTGACTAATCAGTTAATGACAGCTATGGAAACCGTTTGTGATACCGATTGCTTAATGGTGGCGACACAAAAAGATCTGGTAACCGAGCGAGAAATGCACAGAATTGTGAGCAAGGCGTTTCCGGAAGAGTTGCCACATGATGAAAGCATTAACCTGGTGCTGTTGCAGCATCAAAGAACTGCAGAGTCACCTATACATTTTTGGTTGAGAGAAAAGATAATTGAGTTGGTGCAAGAAAAAGACAAGGTCACAAGCTAAGAATTGGTTATATTCTGTAACTACCCTTGGTCATTATTGTTGAAACAAGTGTCATAAATCTCTTTACAGGTGTTGGAAAATCATAGCCCCCTGCGTCCAGCGCTGCCTGGGCATGCCTTTCTTCGTCGGCTAACATTTCTTCAACGACTGCACGGCTCTTAAGATCCTCCTTTGGTAGTTGTTCCAAGTGGCTTTGTAGGTGATCACATACCTGATCTTCAGTCGCAGCAACAAACCCTAAGCTAAGCTTGTCGCTTACAATTCCAGCACTGGCACCCATGCCAAAGGAAAGCGCATAAAAAACTGGATTTAACAGACTCGTGCGGCCCCCTAAGTCATTAATTCTATTCTCGCACCAAGCAAGGTGGTCAATTTCTTCACTTGCGGCTTCTTTCATCTGTTCGCGCACATCGGGCAATTTAGCTGTTAGCGCCTGTCCCTGGTAGAGAGCTTGAGCACAAATTTCTCCAGTATGATTCACTCTCATCAAGCCAATGGCTCGCTCACGCTCACTTTGAGTTAACTCAGCGTCGTCAACCGAATGTGCAGGAGAGGGTCGCTCGGGCAATGGAGCATCAGAGGAGACAGTGCGTAATGCGTCATCAATTTGAGTGATGATCTGATCTAAGACTGAAAGTTTGCGATTATACATTTGATAGGACTCCTCGTTACTACCCGTCTATTGTATCGGTTTTTTCATAATATTTTCTAACAAAAAGTGTTGGCATGTACATTATGGCAAAAACGACAATTGCTAGCATCTCGGTGGCAAAGATGTAATTGGGCCAAGGGCCAAAGAAATCTAATAAGGTTGGTGTTATAGGCTTTCTCATGAGATAAAAATAGTTGGCATCTAAGAACAGATTTATGGGAATCAAGCAGAGTATGTAGATATTCAGCCACATAAATGTGACTAAAATTCCCTTGGCTCGTGGGAAGAGTTTGAAAGCAATTAAGTGGTGGATTACTACAATCACCAGACCACAGTGAACAATCCAATACTTAAAGAATCCATAACTTGGAAACCCACCTTCCGGGTCTGGGGTAATAATTGCTTGCAGGGTGCCCGATAAAACAAAGAAGTAAACGATCTCAAAGCGCCTCTGATTGGGAGTCCAAAAAAGGAAGGGAGCGACAAGTGAGAAAAGATTGCAGATTGAAAGTGGTAAACTTTGATCTACATTGAACCTATCAAGCGCTAGAGTTATCGCAGTCCATGCGACGACCGTAAAACATAAAAATAACGAGGATATTCGGGTCACGATTAAGTTTTCCCGATCGCTTAACCGAAGCGCTGTTAGGGTAGATAGTCCCAACAAAACGATGAAGACAAATACTGCTACGGCATGTGAGTGACCGAAGGAGGCGAAGGGGATATCGTTACTCAAAAACCCACTGTCACTCAGCATAAACGCTCCCAGTGATGCGGAATCCTATTTACCCTGTTCGCGAGCAATTGCTCGCCAACCAATATCATCACGCAAATAAATATTATCCCAGTGAATTGCACCAGCCAGTTCATACGCGTGGGACTGTGCCTCAGATACCGTATCACCCATTGCCGTTGCGCAGAGCACTCGGCCTCCGCTAGTGACAACTTTGCCATCAGACATGCTCGTGCCCGCATGAAAAACTTTTTTATCTGCGCTCCCTGATATTTCTGATAAACCAGATATTTCATCCCCACCGCGATAACTACCAGGGTAACCACCTGCAGCCAGAACTACGCCAATAGCTGGTCTTGGATCCCATTGTGTGGATTCCTGATCAAGTGCGCCCTCTAAAGCCGCCATACAATGGGACACTAAATCTGACTTTAAACGCAATAATATAGGTTGTGTCTCAGGGTCGCCAAAGCGACAGTTGTATTCGATAACCTTGGGAGTGCCACCTGGCATAATCATCAGCCCAGCGTATAAAAAGCCAGTATAGTCATTGCCTTCAGCGGCCATACCCCTAACCGTTGGGTATATCACTTCATCCATAATTCGTTGATAGATTATCTCGTCGACTACTGGGGCGGGCGAATAAGCGCCCATCCCGCCGGTATTGGGTCCGGTATCGCCATTGCCCGCGCGTTTATGATCTTGACTCGTTGCCATCGGTAATACGTTTTTACCATCAACCATCACAATAAAGCTGGCTTCTTCACCATCTAAAAACTCCTCAATGACCACTCGACTTCCGGCTTCACCAAAGGCATTGCCAGCAAGCATGTCACGCACAGCTTCTTCAGCCTCGGCCATAGTCATGGCGACAATTACACCTTTTCCAGCTGCCAAACCATCAGCCTTGACCACAATGGGAGCACCCACCTGTTGCAAGTAGTTAAGAGCAGCATCAATCTCAGTGAAGTTTCCATAGCTAGCAGTTGGAATTTTCTGACGCTCTAAGAAGTCTTTTGTAAAAGCCTTAGAACCTTCTAGTTGAGCTGCACCACGGGAGGGGCCAAAGATAGGTAAGTCCCGAGACTGAAAATAATCAACAATACCATCGACCAAGGGTTGTTCAGGACCAACTATTGTTAAACCAACATCGTTATTTTCGGCAAAATCTGCCAAGCCAGAAAAGTCTCCCACTGACAGGCTAACGTTTTCCAGTTTTGCCTCCATTGAGGTGCCTGCATTGCCTGGTGCGACAAAAACTGTACCCACATTATCCGATTGTGAAGCCTTCCAAGCCAGTGCGTGCTCACGACCACCGGATCCAATAACCAGAACGTTCATTGTGTTTTATCCAAGCAAAATAGAAGTCCAAAATTATACCAGACTGCACGGGAATGAGAGTAGAAAAAGCCAATGGCAACTGTTCACAAAGTCGTGCTAGGGTGCAGGTAAAGATAACAATCTGAATTTAAGCTTAGATCGTAACTACTCGTATAAAAAATCTATAAAAAAGGAACACCCTATCTCTAGTTTAGTCCCCTCCACAGGGCCAACCATTATGTGGTTTCGCCAAGACCTTAGACTCGCGGACAACCCAGCATTAGTTGATGCTTGTGACCGCGGTGAAATTATTCCTATTTATATCCTTGATGATGAGAACGCTGATAGCTGGAAGATAGGTGGAGCGAGCCGATGGTGGTTGCATCATGCTCTGGAAGATCTAAACAGATCTCTTAATCAGGGTTTACAGCTCTATAAAGGAGAGGCGAGTGCTATATTGTCTGACCTAGCACACCAAACTGGTGCTGAAGCCATAGTTTGGAACCGCTGTTACGAACCTTGGCGTATCGCACGGGATGCTAAAATTAAATCTGCTCTAAAAGATCAGGGGCTTGATGTCCAGAGTTTCAATGGCTCTCTTCTTTGGGAGCCCTGGCAAGTGCTGAAAAAAGATAGTACTCCTTATAAAGTATTCACGCCTTATTATCGTCGCGGTTGCCTTTCTGCCATTGCTCCACGGCAACCTATACCTATCCCTGGAAGGATAAATATCTCAAAAACTAGTAATCACTTACTCCGGTTAGAGGATTTGAGTTTGCTCCCAAAAATTAATTGGGATGAGGAGATGAATGCGCGATGGGATATCAGTGAAGCCGCTGCTCACACGCGACTCGATGAATTTGTTATGGATGATTTACAAGACTACCGTGAAGGGCGTAACTTTCCTAACAAACCCAATGTATCACGGCTTTCACCCTACCTACATTTCGGCCAAATATCGCCGAATATCGCTTGGCACCGAGCATCCGAAGCCGGTGCCTTTGTTACAAATGAGCAAAGCCTAGATACTTTTTTGAGCGAGTTAGGCTGGCGTGAGTTTTCAAACTACTTGCTCTATCATTTTCCTAAATTACCAACAGATAACTTGCAGGCACGTTTTGATCTTTTTCCTTGGGCAGAAAATACTGATGCTGACTTAAAGGCTTGGCAGCGGGGTAATACAGGTTACCCATTGGTAGATGCTGGTATGCGTGAACTCTACAACACAGGGTATATGCATAACCGTGTGAGAATGGTGGTTGGCTCGTTCTTAGTCAAAAATTTACTGGTACACTGGCACCATGGGGAACGATGGTTTTGGGATTGTTTGGTGGATGCGGATCTTGCCAGTAACAGTGCAAGCTGGCAGTGGATTGCGGGCTGTGGTGCTGATGCCGCACCCTTCTTTAGAATTTTTAATCCCATCACTCAAAGTGAAAAGTTTGATAAGCAGGGTGCCTATATTCGTCGCTATGTACCAGAACTAGCCAATTTGCCAGACAAATATATTCATGCTCCTTGGCTGGCACCATCGGAGATTCTTATGGCAGCAGGAGTAGGTATTGGTATTGATTATCCGGCACCCATAATTGACATTAAAGAGTCGAGAGAACGGGCACTTGCGGCTTTTGCGGTAACAAAAGTCCAACCCTCAGAGATATAATGAGGATAGAATTTTAACGGAGTATCGGTATGTATTTTGGGAGTGATAATCAAACCGGCGCATCTCCCAAAGTACTAGGGATGTTAGCTGAGGCTAACAATGAGTACAGCCATGGCTATGGTGATGACCGTTGGACTGATCAAGCCATAGAGGCATTAAAAGCCTTATTTGAATGTGATTTAGAGGCATATTTTGTAGCCACTGGCACAGCGGCAAATTCCTTAGCGTTGTCATGCATGGTGCAACCCTGGGAAGCAATTCTTTGCCATGATAGCGCCCATATCATTCTTGATGAGTCCACTGCTCCTGAGCTCTTCACAGGCGGAGCACGAATGCTTTCGGTTTCTAATGGCCAAGGTAAAATTACCCCAGAACATCTAGAAAATTATTTTCAGACAATCGGTACGGACTACCCTCATAACGTGCGAGCTACGGCTTTAAGTATTGCACAAGCGAGCGAATCAGGCCTCGTTTACACACCAACAGAAATCTCAGCATTGAATAGAGTTGCCAAAGGCAATGGTCTGTCTATTCACATGGATGGCGCAAGATTTGCCAACGCTGTCGCTTCCCAGCAGGTCACACCTGCGGAATTATCGTGGAAGGCGGGAGTGGATGTGCTTTGCTTGGGTGCCACCAAATGTGGTGCGCTTTGTGCTGAGGTCGTTATATTTTTCAATAAAGAGTTAGCCAAGACCTTTATCCACCGGCGGAAGCGCGGAGGCCATTTATTATCTAAAGGCCGAGTGTTTGGGGCACAAATGGTCGGCTGGCTGCAAGACGATCATTGGCTTGAGCTTGCTAAACACGCCAATACTCAAGCAGCTAAGCTCGCTGAGACAATAAATGGTATTGATGGCTTGCAGCTTGTCTGGCCAGTGGAGTCAAATGAGCTGTTTGTTGTCATGCCCAAAGGTTTGGCAACTTACCTACGAGATGCCGGGGCTGAGTTTTATGATTGGTACGTAGACACTTTGCCACCTAATGTCACTCTGCAAGACGATCAGCAATTTGCGCGACTAGTGACGTCTTTCGCTACCCAAGATTCTCACCGTCAAGAATTCTCTGAGCTCATTCGGGGCTATTTTATCAGTTGAGTTATCACTAAAAGTCTATACATTTGTTCATGGGCAAAAATAGAGTCTATAGTTAAGTAGAAACGCTATTTCTCTTTTTTAGCCTACCTCGTGTTTAAAAGGACTTAAAATGTTAGATATCTTGTTTGCTAGAACCTTTCTTATTGTCGGTATGATGCTCTGTCTCACTGCAGTTACTGCCAAAGTTAATCGATATTTTGAAACAGCATTTGAAATGTGGGCAACGTTCATTATCTCGTTGTTATTATTGTTTCTTATCTTTGGTTTTGCAGGATCTTATCCTCTTAATATTATTATAGTGGCTGCGTTTTCCTTAGTGATTGGATGGGAGATTGGTCCGGCTATTGAGCATTTTGGAACACGGTATAAACTACGTATGCATCTTAAAGATAGAGGCGTTGTTCTGAAAAAAGGTGAAAAAGCTACAGAACAACAAATACAAGAATTTTCAGCCGCATTTGACAGAGACACCTACCACAAGGAATGGCAAAACATAATCTTTCAAGCGGTTATGGGTACGGCCCTTGCTATCGTATCAACTGCATCTGTGGTATTTTTTACCGACATTGATTTTGGCTTCCTTGGCGGCTTTTTGCTCATAAGTCTCATTATTTTGATTATGATGAACTTAATTAACATCATTTTTATAAAATCTAAGTTTGTTTCTTTAATGAGAGCCTATGTAGGTGCTGTGATTTTCACCTTATACCTCTTATACGATTTTAATCGGCTCGAGAAATTTGCAGGTGATGAAAGTTGGGCAACGGCAATTGAAATATCGGTTAATATCTATCTAGACATTATAAATTTATTTATGGATTTATTAGAGATTCTGTCCGAGTCAAATTAAGATGAACAGTCAAAGCCCGACTGCTAGCAGTTTACTCAGTTTTGCTTCGTTACATATTTCAGGAAACTATTAATCAGCCCCTTAAATGGGCGTTATGTCACCGTTAACAAATACTAATATGTTATCTACGAAGTTGCTCCCTATCGGCAAACATTGTTAATCTGTTGTTGCGCCCTATACTGAAACTCAGGGGATATCATCGGTTACAGTCAAAATTTAGTGGAGGCAGTGATGTTGAATTATCTTAAGAACACTAATAGGTTCATCGCATTGGCGCTTTCGACGATGCTGTCAGTTAGCGTATCTGCGGCTAATAGTTCAGAGAAGCCCAACATTGTGCTGGTGCTCATGGATAACTTTGGTTACGGTGAGGTTGGTGTCTACGGTGGTGGCGTTTTGCGTGGTGCGCCCACACCGAATATCGATAGTATCGCTTCTGAGGGTTTTCAGCTCACCAACTTTAATGTTGAGGCAGAATGCACCCCTTCACGCTCTGCATTAATGACAGGTCGTTATGGTATTCGTACTCGTCAGCAAGTAGACACTCCTCCCCGTGGCATCTGGTATGGCCTCACGCCATGGGAAATTACCCTTGCAGAGATGTTGTCAGCCGAAGGTTATGCAACCGGTATGTTTGGCAAGTGGCATTTAGGTGATGCGGAAGGTCGTTACCCCACAGATCAGGGATTTGATGAATGGTATGGTATCCCTAACTCGTCAGATCAGGCATTTTGGCCTGACAGTGACAGCTTTCAAAAAGATGCGGGGGTGGAGTTAACTCGCATAATGACCGCGAAGCGTGATGAAAAGCCAAAAAAGCATGAGGTTTATGGCCGAGCTAAACGCGCTACTATTGATCGTGAAATTACTGACCACGCATTAGATTTCATGGAGCGTAAAGCTAAAACCAAGCAACCGTTTTTTGCTTACTTACCTTATACGCAAACCCACGAGCCGGTTGATGCGCATCCTGACTTTAAAGGGAAAACCGGTAATGGCAGCTTTGCAGATGTGCTTGCTCAGACAGATGCCTATGTCGGTGAGTTGTTAGCGTTGGTTGATGATCTTGGCCTGAAGGACAACACGATATTTATCTTCACCTCGGATAATGGACGGGAAGGTATTAAACGATCTTTCGGCTTTACAGGTCCTTGGCGTGGGACGATGTTTTCCCCCTACGAAGGGTCATTACGTGTACCTTTTTTAATTCGTTATCCGGGTAAAATCCCCGCAAAGCAAGTCTCAAATGACATTGTGCATATGATTGATGTGTTTCCTACGCTGGCTAATTTGGTGGGTGGTAATATTCCTCAAGACAGAGTGCTGGACGGTGTTGATCAGACAGGGTTTTTAACCGGAGCTGAGTCAAAATCGTCTCGCGAATCAGTGATTATTTATATTGGCAATGATCTGTTTGGTGTTAAATGGCGCAACTGGAAAATGTTGCTTAAAGAGATTGACGAGAAGAGTTATGCCATCAAGAACATGGCTTACCCTTCGTTCTACAACTTGATCGTTGATCCAAAAGAAGAAGAGCCAGAGAAATTCTATTTAGATGATACCTGGGTAGAGACCCCTCTCTATGAAGTGATGGAGGAGCATCTCATCTCTATAAGCGAAGATAAAGGTGCTCCTCCTAATTAATCAGTGCCTAAAATGGCGCATGCCAGTAAACACCATCGCCATGCCGTGTTCATTTGCAGCAGCGATAACTTCGTCATCTCGCATTGATCCACCTGGCTGAATAATACAGCTGATGCCTGCTTTTCCGGCATTATCAATACCATCGCGGAAGGGGAAGAATGCATCAGAGGCCATTACTGCACCAACCACCTCAAGACCTGCATGCTCAGCTTTAATGCCGGCAATACGTGCACTGTTAATGCGGCTCATCTGGCCGGCGCCGACTCCAATAGTTTGGTTATTTTTGGCATAAATTATCGCATTAGACTTGACCATTTTGGCGACTTTCCAAGCAAACAACATATCTGTCATTTCAGTGTCTGTTGGCACTCTTTTAGATACTACTTTGAGGTCTTGTTCGATTATCATGCCGTTGTCACGATCTTGAATGAGTAAGCCACCATTGACACGTTTGTAGTCAAAGTCCTGAGGCCGTTGGTTACCCCAGGTACCGCACTCCAAAAGTCTTACATTTTTCTTGGTAGCTACTACAGCCAGAGCATCAGCGGAGACTGCAGGTGCAATAATAACCTCAACAAATTGTTTTTCACAGATAGCTTCAGCAGTCTTGGCATCTAGCTCCCGGTTAAAGGCAATAATACCGCCAAATGCAGATTCGGGGTCAGTAGCAAATGCTAGATTATAGGCTGTGCCAATGTCGACTCCTACAGAAACACCGCAGGGGTTAGCATGTTTTACGATAACACAGGCCGGTTTATCAAATTGCTTTACGCATTCTAAAGCAGCGTCAGTATCGGCAATATTGTTAAATGAAAGTTCTTTTCCCTGCAGTTGTTTGGCAGTGGCAACACTGGCTTCGGTTGGGTTGGCCTCAGTGTAGAACGCTGCTTTTTGATGAGGATTTTCCCCATAACGCATCTCTTGGGTTTTGAAGTACTGCACATTAAAAGTATCTGAGAAATCTCTTTCGTTGTTGTCGGTATCACGGGCCCCAAAGTGGTTAGCGATCATGCCGTCATAACCTGCAGTGTGCTCAAAGGCTTTGACCATGAGTGCATAACGGGTGCTGTAATCAAGCTGCCCTTCATTAGCTTGCATTTCTTCAAGTACGGTTGCGTAATCAGAGCTGTTGACCACAATAGCGACGTCTTTATGGTTTTTGGCAGCAGAGCGAACCATGGTTGGGCCGCCAATATCAATATTTTCGATGGCGTTGGGTAATGTACAGTTTGGATCGGCAACGGTGGCTGCAAAAGGATAGAGGTTAACGATAACCATATCGATGGGTTTGATCGCATGCTCTGCCATCACGGCATCGTCAGTACCACGACGTCCTAAAATACCACCGTGAACTTTCGGATGGAGAGTTTTAACTCGACCATCCATCATTTCGGGAAAGCCAGTGTAGTCAGAAACTTCAGTAACAGCGATATTGTTTTCTTGGAGCAGGCGGAACGTGCCGCCAGTAGAGAGTAGCTCAACTCCTAGAGCATTTAATGCACGAGCAAAATCAACTACGCCATTTTTATCGGATACGCTAATCAGCGCACGTGAAACTTTTTTAAGATCGCTCATGAAGTCCTCGGGTGGTTACAAAAGATCATACTGTTTTAGTTTTTTGCGCAACGTACCCCGATTGAGGCCAAGTATTTCAGCTGCTTTACTTTGATTGTTTTTGGTGTATTCCAAAACTGCCATTAATAGCGGCGTCTCTACTTCAGTCATAACTAAATCGTAGAGATTAACAGTGCTCTGACCACCCAGATTTTCAAAATAACGATCCATGGCAGAGGCTACACTTAATCGAAGGGATTGCTGAGTATCTGTAATTGGAGTTCTTGGGTCTAGACCGTATTCGTCGTTAATTGCTTGGTTGATTTTTTGTAACTCGAGGGCTTTGTCGGTGTTCATGCAACTTGCTCCTCGCAGTTTAAGTCGAGGAAAAATGATTGTAAAAAGTGCCTCTGCTGCTCGGTGGTCTCAAGAGTGTTGAACACACGAGTAAACTCTTTGCCACCCGGTAGAGGGTTAATATACCAGCCAATATGTTTTCGCGAGATACGCACACCACCAGTTTCACCATAAAACTCATGTAATGCCAGCAAGTGTTCTGACATAACCTGCGAGCACTCTTCCATAGAGGGAGGTGACAGTGGTTGATCATATTTTAGAAAATGGTTTATTTGATTAAAAATCCAAGGATTTCCTTGTGCTGCTCGACCGATCATGACAGCGGCAGCACCTGTATGCTTAAGAACCGAGACGGCTCTTTGTGGGTCAGTAATGTCACCGTTGGCGAGAACAGGAATAGAGACTGCATCAACAACCTTTGCGATGGTATCGTACTCAACTTCACCAACAAATCGACAGGCCTTGGTACGGCCATGAACAGCCAAAGCAGCAACACCCGAATCCTCAGCTATTCTCGCGATCGTTTTAGCATTCCTGTTTTGGCGGTCCCAGCCAGTACGAATTTTAAGGGTTACTGGGACATCTACAGCAGAGACAACTGCCGTCAAAATGCTCTCTACTAGCTCTGGGTTCTGCAGAAGAGCTGATCCAGCAGCACGTTTGCATACTTTCTTTGCTGGGCAGCCCATGTTGATATCGATAATTTCAGCGCCTAACTGAACATTAAAAAGGGCAGCTTCGGCCATCATCTGAGGATCATAGCCCGCAATCTGCACTGAGCGAGGCGCAGGTTCATCTCCAAATTGAACTCGTAGGCGAGATTTTCTGGTAGACCAGGTGTTGGGATCGGCAGCCACCATTTCAGATACAACTAAACCGGCGCCCATTTTTCTGCAAAGTCGACGGAACGGTAAATCCGTTACTCCTGCCATCGGTGCAAGCACAGTTTGGTTTTGGATTTGGTAGGGGCCAATGTTAAACAATGTTCATCAGGTCCATGCTAAAGGGAGGTAATAATACTCCTTGAGCGATTGATTAAAAAGTGATCAATTAAAAAAAATACCGGTAATTGATAAATCTGCGCTAAGTAGTGACTTAAATGCGGTAAAAAGTTGTCAAGAGGGAGAGATTTTTTGTGCGCTTAATTGAGCCCATTCGCAATCAATGACTGGAGAGAAAAACTGAAACTGCTGAGCGTAGGGGGCTGAGACTGACTCGACTTGTCGATCTAAAAGCCCTGCTAAGCACAGCAAGCCGTTTTGCTGAGTCATGTCGCATAGCACAGGCGCTAGCTCAATCAGGGGAGCAGCTAAAATGTTAGCGACCATCACATCTGCTTGAAGGTCTTCAGGAGCCTCATGGGGGAGATAGGTGATAAGTTGTTCATCCTTTATATTGTTTCGCTGAGCGTTATCACGAGTAGCTAGCAGGGCTTGTGGATCATTGTCCACAGCAACCACTCGTTTGGCGCCGAGCAACAAGGCGGCAATGCCTAGAATGCCAGAGCCACAGCCATAATCAATGAGCGTTTTACCAACCAAATCTTGGCTATCGAGCCATCTTAAGCAAAGGTGTGTAGTGGGGTGGCTTCCGGTACCAAATGCTAATCCGGGATCAAGACTAAGATTGACCCCCTGAGGTTCTGGCGGGTCAATCCAACTTGGACAGATCCAAAGGCGCTCACCACACTTTAAAGGCTGAAAATGTTGCTTCCACTCCTGGGACCAGTCCTTATCCTCTAGTTGCTCCCATCGGCTGGATAACGGAGGTGGAATTGAGGAAGAAAAGTGGCTATCAATAATTTTTGTATCGACTTCTGAGGAGAACAAAGCAGTTACTACGCAATTGTCCCAAAGAGGTGTTTCGCCTACCGCGGGCTCTAATATGGGTTGATCAGCCGCATCCTGCAACGTGACTGAAACAGCACCAAGTTCAATAGCTAAATTTTCCAATTCTTGACTATGTTGGCGTGGAGTGTGAACGAGCAATTGGATCCACTGCATTACTCACGCCAATAAAAGTAAGGAGCTGAATAGACTAAAACTATAGCGCTAGAGGCCAAGCTTTTTCTCAAGGTAATGAATATTAACACCGCCTTTTTTAAAGGCTTCATCCCTAACGAGATCCTCTTGGAGGGCAATGTTAGTCTTAATTCCTTCAATAACCATCTCGTCAAGGGCTATTCGCATGCGCGACAAAGCTGTGTCCCTATCTCGCCCATAGGTAATAACCTTACCAATGAGAGAGTCATAGTTTGGGGGGACTGTATAACCATTATAGATATGGGAGTCGACTCGAATGCCATTGCCACCTGGCGCATGATAAGCCTCAATAGTTCCTGGCTGAGGCATGAAGTTAACAGAGTCTTCAGCATTGATACGGCACTCAAACGCGTGGCCGCGGAAGCTAATATCCTCTTGTTGGAAGCTCAGAGGTAGCCCGCTTGCAATGAGTAGTTGTTCCTTAACAATATCAACGCCGGTGATCATCTCGGAGACAGGGTGCTCTACCTGAACGCGAGTATTCATTTCAATAAAATAGAAGCGGCCATCCTCATAGAGAAATTCAAAAGTACCTGCACCTCGATAATTAATTTGGACGCAAGCATTTACGCAACTATCAAAAACCGCTTGCCGAGCATCTTCTGGTATTCCTGGCGCAGGTGCTTCTTCTAAAACTTTTTGGTGGCGTCGCTGCAAGGAACAATCACGATCGCCTAAATGAATCGCTCGACCTTGGCCATCAGCGAGCACTTGTACTTCGACATGCCGGGGATTCTGCAGAAATTTTTCCATGTAGACAGTTCCGTCACCAAATGCTGCTGCTGCTTCTGTTTTCGTGATCGTGACTGAGTTGATCAAGTTATCTTCACTTTCAACAACACGCATACCGCGGCCACCGCCCCCAGCTGCAGCTTTGATGATGACGGGATAACCAATTCGCTGCGCAGTTTGACGCAGTTGCTCTTCGTTTTCAGTTAAGGGTCCGTCTGAGCCTGGGACAGTTGGCACTCCCGCAGCTTTCATTGCCTTAATAGCAGCAACCTTGTCGCCCATAATCCGAATAGTGTCTGCTGTGGGGCCAATAAAAACAAAACCACTTTTTTCTACCTGCTCGGCGAAGTCAGCATTCTCTGCAAGAAAACCATAGCCGGGATGCACGCCTGTGGCTCCTGTAATCTCCATTGCACTAATAATCGCCGGGACGTTTAGATAGCTCTGTGGGGACGGGTTGGGCCCGATACAAATCGCTTCATCAGCGAGCTTAACGTGCTTGAGAGCAGCGTCAACTTTTGAATGAACAGCAACGGTTTTTATATCGAGCTCTTTGCAAGCTCGAAGAATTCTTAACGCTATTTCGCCGCGATTGGCGATGAGCACTTTTTCCAACATAACTAGGGTTCCGAGTGCTGTTAAATAATGGTGAACAGTGGTTGATCAAATTCAATAGGTTCGCCGTCTTCAGCTAAAATAGCACCAATGACCCCAGCCTTGTCGGCTTCAATTTGATTCATCATTTTCATGGCTTCAACAATACAAAGCACATCTCCTGGAGAGACTGACTGCCCAACGCTAACAAACACTGGCGAACCTGGCGCAGGCGCCGAGTAGAAAGTTCCGACCATGGGGGAGTTTACAACGTGCCCATTAAGTTGTTCCTCGCTAGCGATTACTTCTTCAGTGGCCGACAACATTGCCGGAGCTGCAGAAGGAGCGACAGGTGCCGCCATTACGGCGGGAGCTGCGTAAGTAGCAGTCGCGCTGCCACGGCTAATGCGAACAGAGTCTTCCCCTTCAGTAATTTCTAGTTCGTTAAGGTTAGACTCTTCAAGTAGCTCAATTAGCTTCTTAACTTTACGGATATCCATGTTTATCTCTCAGTCTATATTTATTGGTCGAGTGTCTTTATTGCAGCTTGCAGTGCAAGCTCATAACTTTTTATGCCGAAACCACAGATGACACCCATCGCAATGTCTGAAAAATAAGAGTGGTGACGGAACTCTTCACGAGCATGTACATTAGATAGGTGCACCTCGATGAATGGGATGCTTACCCCAAGCATTGCATCACGCAACGCAACGCTGGTGTGGGTATAGGCGCCGGGATTAAAAATAATGAACGCTACACCTTCTTGAGCTGCGTCATGAATATGCTGTATCAGATCATGCTCCGCATTGCTTTGTTCAGCTGTCAGCTGATGCCCAGCATCTTTGGCCTGATCGATTAGTCGGTCATTAATCGTTTGCAAAGAGTCACCACCATAAATCTCGGGTTCGCGAGTACCTAACAAATTAAGGTTGGGACCATGTAATAGTAACAACTTCGCCATTTGGCTTTCTCTTTTACAAATACAAGCATTTAGTCTGCACTAAAACAAAGAGACTGTCTATGGGTATTGTAAAAAAACGCAATTTCGACGACATTTGCAGAACTTGTCAATGATTTAAGGTATTTTTTAAGAAAATAGGATATCTTTCTTTCTACAAAATAGACGTTTGACGCATTTAGCGCCAAAGTCTGGTTAGATGAAGACTTAGTTTACTAAAATCGTTTAAATTCTGTAAAAATTACGCTAACTGCAGCTAAAATACATTAAATTACGTTTTTGCTCTATTTAATGCATCAATAACGGTGCTTTCTAGCAGGATTTGGGGCAAAACTTCTGGTTGTCCTTGGTTTTCAGGATACAGAAGATACAAAGGAACACCGCTACGCTGAAATTCATTCAAGAGTTTGGTGATTTTTGGATCATTATTAGTCCAATCACCTTTGAGGTAGGTAATTTGATTGTCTCGCAGAGACTTATAGAATTTATCAGTGAAGGCGACTCGTTCATTCGCTAGGCATGTAATACACCAGTCTGCAGTAAGATTAATAAATACAGGCGCACCTGATTGTCGTAATTCTGTTAAGCGTTGTGGCGTGTAGGTTTTCCAGCGTGGGGGTTCAGCATCTTTGGAAATGGACATGATCGGCGCTGCTAGCGCACTAATCAAACAGACGGCTGCAAATACGTTAGTAAAAGTGATATCAGTTATCTTTTTACCGGTGCTTTGGCGAAGCTTGGTTAGCCAAATAGTCATTCCCAGAAGAATCACTCCCAATATAACAATTGCAGCAACATCAATACTGGTCTGTCGGCCTACAACCCATATCAGCCAGACGGCAGTTATATACAAAGGGAAGGCTAAGAATTGTTTAAAGGCATCCATCCAAGCGCCAGGTTTAGGCATCTTACTGCTTAGCCCTGGGATCCAGGTTAATGCAATGAAAGGCAGAGCCATGCCAAGACCTAGAAAGGCAAAAACTAATAGAGCGATATACGTTGGTTGAGAAATTGCAAACCCAAGCGCGGGCCCCATGAAAGGCGCGGTGCAGGGACTGGCCACGGTGGTTGCCAAAACACCAGTCATGAAAGATGAGGGTAGACTATTTGTCGAAGTAGAGCCCTGCCCAAGAGACATCAACCTTGTTCCCATTTCGAAATAGCCTGAGAACGCCAGGCCCATAATAAAGAATAGATATATTAGACCCACAACAAATATTGGCGATTGTAGTTGAAAGCCCCAGCCGATAGCTTCACCTGCGGCGCGCAAGCTGAGCATAACGATGGCAATGGCAACAAAGGTCGAAGTAATCCCTAAAGTGTATGCCAACCCATGAGCCTGTTTTTCTCGCTGTGTCTGGTGAGACATAGTGAAGCTCAGCGCCTTTATGGAGAGTACCGGGAACACACAGGGCATTAAGTTGAGAATCATTCCTCCAATCAATGCAAAGCCCAAAATCCAAAACAACGAAAGCTCTTTCGCTTCCTGTCCAGGGCTTCTGCCCTGCATGGCAGCCTCGGCTGTCGCTGAGGGTGTATCACTAATCGTGACTGCTCCACTTATTGTATCTATGGTAAGCCACTGTTTATATGGAGGATAGCAAAGCCCTGCATCGGCACAGCCTTGTGATTCTATTTGAATGTCTATTTGTTTTTGATTAGATTGAAAAGGTACTCTAACTGAAGTTTGCAGATAATAGACTTCTAGTTCTTCCTCAAAAAACTCATCGTATTTGCGCTTGCCTGTTTCAAATAAAGGAGGGCTTAGTTGTGTGGTCGCATCTACCGCATTAAATTTGAATCGGTCACGGTAGAGGTAGTATTTCGGTTGAATAGACCAGTTGAAAACGAGATAGTCATCTTCAACATTCACCGCCACCTGATAAACGTCCTCCACTGGCAAAAAGCTATCTGAAGAGAGAATAGTAGAGGATGATCCTGCAATTTCATTAGCAAAAAGAGCTTCTTGGGACCAACTTAAAGATGTGCCTAACGCACAAAACAAGATAACCGCAGTGAGCATCCATTTTTTCATTTTCTATTCCCAGTAAAGATCAAAATAAAATCCAACAGAACTTTTGTACGTTAAACCACCAATATTGTATCCCTATTTGCCATTTAAAGGAGATTTTCATTACTATTCGTCTACTCTGTGAGTGATGCAAATCACAAAATATGGTTGTTGCGCCCACTAACAGTATTGTCACCATGTTATAGTTATAGAGAGGGAAAATTTTATGAAACGATTTCACGCAGTAGCTTTATTTCTGTTGGTACCAACTTTCTTTAGTACAGCTATCTCAGTTCCATCTTTGGCTCAAGAGTTAAGTCAGTCTCCAAAAAATCAGATGCTAACTATTAGTGATGCCTACATTCGCACAATGCCCCCAGGACAAACAGTCACTGCAGCATTTCTACGAGTCGCAAATACTAGTGATATGGACTGTAAGATACTTTTAGCCACGTCTGAGTTAACTAATCGTATTGAATTTCATGAGCATGTTCATTCAGGCGGTATGATGAAGATGCGTGAGAAAAAAACGGTATCGGTTGATGCAGGACAGATAGTGGATTTTTCCCCTGGCGCATTGCACCTCATGATTTTTAATGTGAAGGCACCTCTTGTTGAGGGCAATACTACAAAATTTGAGTTACAGACTGATCGCTGTGGTGACTATCCTGTTGAACTGGATATAAGAAGCCCGCTCCGGCCTAAGATGAAGGATCATCATTAATGGGAATATTACATGGGATCTTTTCAAGATGGCGCCGACTATTTAATGGTGCAGGTGATACATTGACTGAAGATTATATTGGCCAGAATGCACCTAAGGGATTACGCTTTGGTTTTTATGCTGCCCTAGCTATCTTTGTGTTTTTGACAATTGTGGGAATCTACTGGAGCAGCGAGCCAGAAGAGTTTGAGGTTAAAGCGCTCTCAAATTCTGCCTCTGGATCTGTTATTGGAGCAACTACAACAAACACCTTAATTAATGTCGTTGATATTTTACTGGATAAGCCAGGAGGATATCTCAGTAACGATATTATGCCGCCGGCAGTGTGGTTAGATAATTTACCGAGCTGGGAGTATGGCGTTTTAATTCAGGTGAGAGATCTCAGCAAAGCGATGCGTGAATCTTTTAGTCGATCCCAGTCCCAGTCCACTGAAGATCGTGATCTTGCATTAGCGGAACCTCGTTTTAATGTCGATCATGTCCGATGGGCGGCGCCCTGGCCAGAGAGTGAATATGGGGAGGGGCGGAATTATTTAGAAAACTATGTGGTCCGACTGAGTGACAAAGAAGCATTTAATGCTCAATTCTATGCCCGAGCTGATAATTTACGGTATTGGTTGGGTACTGTAGAAAAACGTATGGGCAGCCTTTCTCAGCGGCTCTCCGCAAGTGTCGGCCAACGCCGTATTAATACTGACTTGTCAGGAAGTGATGGCGCCCGGCAATCTACGGACTCTCCACGGGAGTTGATGGTTAAAACTAGCTGGTGGCAGATCGACAACGTGTTTTATGAGGCACGCGGCACCTCATGGGCGCTGTTGCACTTTTTACGAGCTATCGAGGTTGATTTTGGTGATGTATTGGAAAAGAAAAATGCCGTTGCCAGTGTCCAGCAAATTATTCGTGAATTAGAAATGACCCAGCAACCAATTCAATCTCCAATAATTGTTAATGGAGGAGGGTTTGGGTTATTAGCCAATCATTCCCTCGTGATGGCCTCTTATATCAGCCGTGCTAACGCAGCTATTATTGATTTACGTGAATTACTGTCAAAAGGCTAGTTCTGTTAAGGGGCTGGATAGTGCTTCACGATGCCATTTTGAGTTGCCAGAAACATAACGTCCGCCGGTTTTAGTGCGAAGAGACCATTGGTTACAACACCAGTGATTTGGTTGATTTTTTCTTCTAGAGCGCAAGCCGATCCAATCGGATGAAAACTGTGAACATCAATTATGAGATTACCGTTGTCTGTAACTACATTGTCACGCCAGACAGGATCGCCCCCCAATTTAACGAGTTCTCTGCCGACATGACTTCTAGCCATGGGAATGACCTCTACTGGGAGAGGAAACTTACCTAAATGTTCCACCCACTTACTTTCATCAGCAATACAAACAAATTCATTGGCTACGGCTGTAACAATTTTTTCCCGAGTGAGGGCTGCACCGCCCCCTTTAACAAGTTCTAGCCTAGGATTTGCTTCATCAGCACCGTCAACATAAACAGTAACTTCAGACACTGTGTTTAATTCATAAACTGCAATACCATGTTCTTTAAGCCTTTCAGCAGAGCCTTCAGAGCTGGCGACGGTGGCTAAAAATTTATGTTTATGGGGAGCAATTAAATCTATAAAACAATTTGCCGTTGACCCTGTGCCTATGCCAACAATACTGTCTGGCTCAATCTTTTCCAACACATAATCCACCGCGGCTTGCGCAACGGCCTGCTTCAGTTCATTTTGATCCACGAAACACCCCAAGGTTATTCTTATGACTTGTTTTTCTAAGATTATACGATGATTGTCCAAAGAAAACAGAATCATGATTTCATAAAGCATAAGAAACTGGCTTAAACAGCCATATCAAACTACCATTAGCGATTGAACTCAAAAGTTTGGACTTTTTATGCCGCAGAAGTATGTTAAAAAAATTCTTGACGCCCGTATTTACGACTTAGCCGTAGAGACGCCGGTGGATGCGGCACCACTATTGTCCCAGCGATTAAATAATGAGATCTTGTTAAAGAGGGAAGATTTACAACCAGTCTTTTCATTTAAGCTTCGAGGGGCCTACAACAAGCTCCGTCAATTATCTAAAGCTCAATTAGAGGCGGGAGTGATTGCTGCCTCTGCAGGGAATCATGCCCAGGGATTAGCTCTTGCTGCTCAAAAAATGGGAGTGAAGGCGACCATTGTGATGCCCATAACGACCCCAAAAATTAAGGTTGATGCAGTCAGAGGTTGGGGTGCTAATGTGGTTTTGTTTGGCGATAATTATGATGCTGCCGCAGGTCATGCAAATGAATTGATTGAGCAACACGGCATGACCTATATTCATCCTTTCGACGATCCCGATATTATTGCTGGTCAGGGAACGGTGGGTATGGAGATTTTACGTCAGTTGCCAGGTAAGTTAGATGCGATTTTTATCGCCGTTGGCGGCGGCGGCCTTTGTGCCGGTGTGGCAGCTTATGTCAAATATGTTCGTCCAGGAGTTAAGATAATTGCTGTAGAGTCTGATGATGCCGCCTGTCTTGATGCTGCTATGAAGGCCGGAAAACGAGTTAGGCTAAAAGAAGTGGGCATTTTTGCAGATGGCACAGCCGTAGCTGAGGTTGGCAAAGAAACGTTTCGAATTCTTAAAGATTTGGTCGATGAGGTTATTACAGTTAGTACAGATGAAATCTGCGCCGCTATTAAAGATGTTTATAACGATACGCGAGCTATTTGCGAGCCCTCTGGAGCCATGGGTGCTGCTGGGCTAAAAAAGTATGTGGAGCAACATGGTGTTGTTGGCCAGACGCTACTGGCGGTTCAATGTGGTGCTAATATTGATTTTGACCGCTTGCGATATATTTCTGAACGTACCGAGGTAGGCGAAAAACGCGAGGCTATCTTGGCCGTTTCATTAGATGAAAAGCCAGGGAGTTTTAGAAACTTCTGTGAGGCTTTGGGCGTGCGCACAATCTCTGAATTTAACTATCGTTTTAGCGATGCTAAACAAGCGCAAATTTTTGTGGGTTTAAAAGTAACCTCTGACGAGGATCGTTTCCAGTTGATTAAAGATTTAACTCAACAGGGATACCCAGTATCCGATCTGACCGATAGTGAAATTGCCAAGTCACATATTCGTCATATGGTGGGAGGAAGATCTCCTCAGGTGGGCCAAGAGCAGGTTTTTCGTTTCGAATTTCCCGAACGTCCCAGTGCCTTGCTGAACTTCCTCATTCAACTAGGCGATGGACTGAATATCTCAATGTTCCATTACCGTAATCATGGATCAGCCTTTGGTAAAGTGCTGGTCGGGTTTCAGGCTTCAAAGAAAGATGGCCTAGAGGTTAAAGGGTTTTTGGATGATTTGGGTTACCCCTATGAAGACGAGACTAACAATGAAGCCTACCAATTTTTTCTTGGCAGCTAACCCCTGTGTAAAGGGACTAGCCACTTTGAGGGACCTATTAGAGTAGGTCTGAAATCTGTCTAATTTGTATTGCCTCAAATCCAGATCCAGCAAGGGCATCCGAAATAACTACTACAGGATCCTCCGGGGAAAAATCATTTCTTTTAAGCATCACGGCAGCAGCAGCAGCCAATGTCTTCTCTGGGTCTTTGCTAAAACTGATCTGATAGCTTAAAACATTACGGTTTAGCATTAGCTGTCGCATGGTCCGATCATTATCTGTGAAAGCACAGATGATAGATTCTTGAGGATGACAGTTGGTAACTCGATTTGCCATGCGGCCACGCCGGGTGGGAACAATTATCGCTTTAGCGGAGATAGATTCAGCTAAGGTCACAGCAGCTCTTGCTATCTGTTGTTTGTCTTCATTGATTTCCAAATTGTCGGTGAACAAAAGACCTCTGCTACTTTCGGTAGAGCGAGCGATTCGATCCAGCATTTCCACACACTTGATTGGGTACTTGCCAACAGTTGTCTCGCCGGACAACATAATAGCATCGGATTCTTCGTACACTGCGTTAGCAACATCGGTGACCTCTGCCCGCGTGGGAATAGGATTTTCGATCATAGATTCGAGCATGTGTGTAGCGACAATTACACGCTTGCCCATCTCAGCGCAGGTACGAATAATACGGCGCTGAATTCTGGGTAATACTTCCAATGGTATCTCGACACCTAAGTCTCCGCGAGCGACCATAATGCCGTCAGCAGCATCGACAATTTCTACCATGTTAGTAATAGCTTCTTGGTCTTCTAGCTTTGCAACCACTTTTATTTCGTCCGCTTTGTCGCCAAGAAGAGCACGTAATTGATGGACATCCTCAGCCTCTCTGACAAAGGAAAGAGCAATAAAATCCACATTCTGACTCATACCAAATTCAATATCACGTCGGTCTTTGTCTGTGATAGCAGGCAAATTCACTCGTATTCCTGGCAGGTTGACGTGGCGTTTGCTCTTTAACAAACCTCCGTCAATGACTTTAACTTGCATCATACGATCTTGTTTTTCAAGCACTTGCAGATTAATCAAACCATTATCAACAGTAATTGTATCGCCAATATCAACATCGTTGATAAGGTCATCATAGTTAACGTGAATCGAGGACTCTTCAACATTTTCTGCGCCTCGAGCAACAATAGAAATTGTATCTCCCTCGTTGAGATGTAAGTCATTTACCATATCACCAGTACGTATCTCGGGACCTTGAGTATCAAGGAGGATCGCCACTGGATGATCAAGTTTAGTATTTAACTGCTTTATTGATTCGATGATTTTCGCGTGTGACTCATGGCTACCATGGGACATATTCAATCTGGCGATATTCATGCCCGCAGTGGCTAACTTCTCCAGCATTTCAATGGATTCTGTGACTGGTCCGATGGTGCAAATTATCTTGGTCTTGCGCATATTAGTTCTTTCTCTGTGGCAATTAGGTGTAACGGAATATCCCAGCTTTGACTAGAGATCTGAGGTACTTCTTGAATACTGTGGGCGAGTCCCACCAAGGTGAGGCTTGAGGTTTCTTGTTCTTTCATGAAAGCCAGAGCGCGATCATAGTACCCGCCGCCCATGCCTATGCGATTTCCTTGTCTGTCAAACCCGACCAAAGGCATAAACAAAACATCTAAAGATTGGGGGAATACGATTTTCCCTTCATCAAACGAAGGCTCCAAGATACCATAACGATTGGGCTTTAATTTGGTATTTGCGTCAAAAGGCCCGAAATATAAGTTGTTTGTTTTGTTTGGACCTACAATAGGCAAAAAACATTGTTTGTTTGAATTTTCCGCAGATGCCATTAGTGCCGCCGGATCAATCTCTCCATCATTCGCAATATAGAAACCAATTTTTTGAGCATCTATAAATACAGACTCATTACATAAGTATGATGCGAGTTGCTCTGAGGCGGAGTGTTGCAGCTGAGGCGACAGCGAACGTCTTTTGACGCGCAACTGCTTTCGAATGTCGTTGATACTCATTGCCTTATCTCAGCTGTTATAAAACCCCAGAATGCCGCTGCCAACGTGGCCTTGAACCGAAGAGTTCAAGGTGGCGACTCTCGCAACATATCAGGCGTTCCGACGCACGGAATTGCACAACAATGTTGACAGAAAGAAGCCGGATAATAATTATCGGCTCAGGGACTTCTTGGCTGGCAAACATCCCAGGAGGAACTAGTATAACAGACCGAGTTTGAAAAATAGCGGGTTATAGGATAAATCGAGGGAGTTTTTTAGAGCTTTAAAGGGTTTAGCTGGCCAAATCATCTAACACAGAATTTAACTTTGAATCCATCGAGCTTAACAAGCCGGAAGCGTCACTATTTTGCTTTGCAGTGTGTTCGGTGCGAATTAAATCGTGGGCTAAATTTAACGCCGCCATGACCGCGATTCGTTCAAGGCCAATAATATGTGATCCGCGGCGAATTTCTTCCATTTTATCGTTTAGCAACTGCGCTGAATATTCTAAGGCTTCTCGTTCTTCTGGAGCGCAATTAACTTGGTACTCTTTGTCGAGGATATTAATTTTTAAAGAAATATTAGACATTATCACTCTGCACTCAATGCTTGAAGACGATTGATCATAGTCTCTACCTTTTGCCTGGCCATCTCATTTTTTTTCATCAACTGACTGCGCTCACCAAGAAGATCACCTTCTCGCTCTCGCAATGCCTTGTTATCTCGCTTCAACTGCTGGCAGAGCTCTATGAGGCGATCGAGTTTTTCTTCAAAATTATCAGTGTCTGTCATGATTCGGTTCATACCATTACGAAAGGATGTGAGAAACCTTGATAACTATAGGCATTGTGTAGGTGTTGGTCAATTACAAGATTGCATGAACTAAGATGCAGGGACAATCTAAGAGTGATAGGATGCGGTTCGAACTTGATGAGGTACATACGTGACATTTGAACAACTTGAAGACTTGTTTTACTCGCTTAAGATTAATGCCAGCCCTTCTGCATTTCATGGCTTTCTGTGTGGCAGATTAACCTGTGGTGCGGTGGAGATTGAGCACCTAATTGAAGTATCCTCTGCGTGGCTTGCGCTGTCTGAAGAACAAGCTGAAGTTGCGGAAAGTGAGCTGAGAGATTTTTATGAAACTTCTTTAAGTAATCTTGAAGATCTATCATTCCTTTTCCAACCCATATTACCTGATGATGAATTGCCACTTAGCGAGCGATTAGTTGCCGTTGGAGAATGGTGCAGCAACTATATCTCAGGGCTTGCTGAGGGGCTTGGAGAAGAATTCGAGATTTCAGAGGACGGCAAAGAGGCGCTAGATGATTTAGCTGCTATTGGCCAAATTTCTGTTGATTTTGAATCAGAGGACGATGGTGAACGTGATTACACTGAACTTGTAGAATATGTCAGATTAGGTGTTCAGGTTATATTTACCGATCTTCATCCAGATTTAAGCGTTGAATCAACACCAACTATTCATTAACACTAAAAACTTGATGTTTTTATGAGCATCGTCAGGAGCTGTTAGCATGACCACCAATAAAGAGTATGCCGCTAGACGCAAAGATTTAATGTCGCAGATGCATAAAAATAGTATTGCTATTATTTCATCTGCACCCGAAAAAATCCGTTCTCGAGATACTCATTACCCCTATAAGCAGAATGTAAACTTGTCCTATCTTTGTGGGTTTCCCGAACCTGAGTCTGTATTGGTTTTAATTCCAGGCCGTGAAAATGGCGAAACTGTTCTTTTTTGTCGCGACAAAGATCCATTGCGCGAGACTTGGGATGGCTATCGAGAGGGCCCTGACGGTGCAGTTAAAAACTTTGGTGCGGATGATGCATTTCCTATCTCTGATATAGACGATATTTTGCCCAACTTAATTGAAGGTAAAGATCGTCTGTACTACGCCATAGGTAAGGACCCAGAATTTGATAAACATTTAATGGACTGGATTAATCATGTTCGTAGTCAGCGAGGTAACGGTGCTCTTCCTCCAGGCGAATTTGTTGATCTTGATCATTTCATCAATGAGATGCGTTTATTTAAAACTGCCGGTGAAGTCAAAATTATGCGCAAAGCGGGTGAGATATCAGCGAAAGCTCATGTTCGAGCTATGAAAGCCAGTCGACCAGGTGTTTTTGAGTATCAGTTACAAGCTGAGATTGAACATGAATTTGCGATGTCGGGATCCGTAGGTCCCGCCTACAGTAGCATTGTGGGTGGAGGAAAGAACGGCTGTGTATTGCATTATGTTGAAAATAAAGATCCCTTGCGGGATGGCGATCTGGTACTTATAGATGCAGGCTGTGAATATCAGAATTACGCTGCTGATATTACACGCACCTTCCCAGTCAACGGTAAATTTAGTGTTGAGCAAGCTGCAATTTATGATGTTGTTCTAAAGGCTCAGGCGGACGCTATCGCTATGATTGGCCCAGGGATTGAGTACAACAAAACTAATGAAGCGACTATTCGCACTATTACTCAGGGACTTGTCGATCTTGGGCTTCTTCAGGGAGACGTAGATGAGTTAATTGCCAATGAAGCGCATCGAGAGTTTTATATGCATGGCGCTGGACATTGGTTAGGTATGGATGTCCATGATGTTGGTGATTATAAAATAGAAGGGCAATGGAGAGTCTATGAGCCGGGTATGGTAGTGACTATAGAGCCGGGGATTTATATTGCTCCAGGCAGCCCAAATATTGATGAAAAATGGCATGGTATTGCTGTCCGGATCGAGGATGATATTGTGGTCACCAAGGATGGAAATGAAAATTTAACATCTGCAGTGCCTAAGGAGAGGAACGAAATCGAAGCTTTAATGGCGGGATGACTAGTAATTAATGATACCCAGCATGTCAAATCAGAGTGAAAAAGGCGCAATCCATTTTGATATGGTAATCGTTGGCGGCGGTATGGTTGGTATTAGTCTGGCTTTGATGCTCGCTAAGCAAGGTGAGTGGAAGATTTTGTTGATTGAGTCCAATTCCCTAGATATGACAACTGATTCTGCACTCAGTTATAGCTCTAGTTTTGATGCTCGCTCAACAGCGCTTTCTTGGACAAGTAGAGAGATCTATCAGTCGATTGGCCTCTGGGAGCAGTTAGGGGCACACGCAAGTGGCATCAATCAAATTCATGTTAGTGACCGTGGTCATGCTGGTATAACTCGTATGACAGCAGAAGAAGCTGACGTCGATGCTTTGGGATATGTTGTTGAGAATCGATGGCTTGGGTCTGTGTTAATGAATAGGCTCAAAGATGAGGCGATTGAAATCTGCGGTAATACCCAGATAGATACTCTTAAACCCCGAAGTAATGGTATAGATATATCCATGAAGGTAGGTGCTAATTCATCCCAAGAAGAGCTAAATGTTCGTACCGATCTGATTATTATTGCCGATGGAGCTGATTCAACGACAGCGCGCAAACTAGGCATTAACAGTAGAAGGTCGGCCTACGGGCAAACGGCGATCATTGCAAATATTCAACTCAATCAAAGACATCAGGGAGTCGCTTACGAGCGTTTTACTGACCAGGGTCCAATGGCTTTACTTCCGCTCCCAGATTATAAAGGACAATATCGCAGCGCATTGGTTTGGGCTCAACCAGAAGAGACGGCCAGTCAATTAGTTGAGGCTAGCGATGAGGATTTTTTACGTAGTTTGCAACAGCGCTTTGGGCATCGTTTGGGTACTTTTAAGCAGGTTGGTCAGCGTACAGCTTATAATCTAGTGCTAACTTTAGCGTCTGAGCAGGTGCGTCGTAATGTGGTAGTCATGGGTAATGCTGCTCATAGCTTACATCCCGTTGCAGGCCAAGGTTTTAACCTGTCACTCCGAGATGCAGCTGCTCTGGCAGAAAAGCTCAGTGAAGCGCGAATCCAACAGAAATCGATTGGCTCTCTTGAGACTCTCGAATGCTATTATCAGCAGCAACTGATTGATCAGCGTAATACTTTAGTATTTAGCGATAGTCTCACTAAGTTCTTTGCAGGCCCATCCAATGTTGCCGCAATGGGTCGTAACTCGGGCTTGCTTGCCTTGGATTTGGTCCCCCAATTACGCCATCGTTTTATAAAGTTTGGAATGGGTATGACAGCGCCAGAGGCTGGTCATGGCTGATTCATACGATGTTATTATTGTTGGTGCAGGGATGGTTGGTGCCGCTGCAGCATGTTTATTATCTAAGTCGGATGCTACTGGTAAAATAAAGCCTCTAAAAATAGCATTGGTTGAAGCATCAACTGCTAAGCCTTTTAATGAAGATAGTTTTGATCCTCGTGTTGCAGCCATAACTGAGAAATCTCGACAGATATTAACCTCCTGCGGAGTTTGGGAGACTATTGAGAAACTGAGAGTGAGTCCTTATCTGAGTATGGATGTATGGGACGCGGAAAGTACTGGACGAATTCGCTTTAATTGCCATGATATTCACCAACCCAACTTAGGCCATATTGTAGAGAGTTCTGCGATTGTGCAGGCGCTGTTAGAAGAAACACAAAGACTTTCGAATATTGACTTTATATGCCCATCGACTATCCGCGAGTACCAAAAACATGCAGGTTTGGTTACCGTAACTTTGGATGATGACCGACAAATAGAGGCTGCTCTTTTAATAGGTGCAGATGGCGCCAATTCTGAGGTACGCCAAAATTTTGGCTTCACATCTAAAGAGTGGGATTACCAGCACGAAGCAATTGTAACAACTATCAAGACTGAAAATCCCAACCAGCAGACGGCATGGCAGCGCTTTATGCAAACTGGACCTCTGGCATTACTTCCACTTAATAATGGAGGAGATCAGCATCATTGCTCTATTGTTTGGTCTCAGGAGCCCGCCGTTGCAAAAGCATTGATGGCATTAAATGACGAGCAGTTTTGCAGTGAACTAACACGCGCTAGTGAATGCTGTTTAGGTCAAGTTATCTCCGTTGATAAACGATTTAGTTTTCCTCTTAGGCAACGCCACGCAGTTGATTACGTTTTACCTAGCGTGGCTCTGGTCGGGGATGCAGCCCATACTATTCACCCTTTGGCGGGTCAGGGCGTGAATCTTGGGTTTGCTGATGTCGAAGCTCTAGTTGATGAGATCAAGAGAGCGCAAGCAAGAGGTAATGATTTTGGGGGAGAGTTTACTCTGAGGCGATATCAGCGTCGGCGTAAACCTGAAAACTTGATGACTATGAGTGTAATGGAGGGATTTAAACATCTTTTTTCCGCAGATCAATTACCTTTGAGATTATTGAGGAGCCTCGGAATGTCTAAATTGGATAAGATAACGCCTTTAAAAAATGAAATTATAAAACGGGCGATGGGATTGTGATTTCCTAGTTCCTTAGAGCGATCAGTTTAAAAGAGCCATTATTAGCTAAAGCTTGGACTGATCTAAAGTATTTGAGCGCTTTTTGCTCTAGCGGGATAAAGGTATTAACGACAAAAAGGGCGTGACCTTCTGGCGCTAATAGTCTTTTGGTCGCTTTCAGGAATTTAGCTGACATATCTTCGTCAATAGCGAAACCTTGATGAAATGGCGGATTGCACCAAATCGTATCAAAGTTACCTTCTACTGTGTCACCAGCATCTGAAGGAATCACTTCGCATTCTTTAATAATTGGTTTCAGATTGGCATTAGCTGCGAGAATAGCCGCAGCATTATTATCCGTGGCGGTAATCTTGTTAATCCCGTTCTGGTTAGCATGAAAGGATAAATAGCCATAGCCACAACCTAGGTCAAGAAGCGACTTTGGTGGTTGATCAAAGCGACTGAGAAAGATGGGAAGATGCTCTACCAGGAAGGCACTACCACGATCGATTTTGTCCCAACCAAAAATACCTGGCTTACTGGAAAAAGAGAGATTTGAAAGGGCTTTTACTGGCCGTATTACATCATAGCTATTGTGGTCTAAAAGGGCTGAATCTGACCGGTGAAGCCTGACTCTTGCCAAATAGTTATTGCCATGTTTTTTGGCGGCAGTTCGATCACCAAAGAGGTCGCAGGTTTTTTTGACGTAGGTCTTAAGGCCGTCATTTTTTTCTCCCGACAATAAAAGTAACCCCTGTGGTTTGAGTAATCTTGAGGCCTCATTGATAACATGGTGGCTACTTGCCCGCTCTTTGGATACGCGAAATAAAATTCCGTCATAGGCTTTTGACTCGAAGTCGTTGAAATCAAAATCATTGAATATTGAGACCAATCCGGCGCCTTGTGCTTGCTGAACAATATCATAGCGATTGCTGATTAAACTGAGATTAGATTTACAGGTTGCAGCGATGTCGCGCCAATTAACGAGAATCCAGTTTTCATCAGCAACAATAAGATAACGCCCTTCAGCTGAATATAATTGCTCAATTAGCAAAGAGATATTTCTATCTATTTGGGGCCGTTGTAGAGAGAACTTTTTAGTTGTCATATGGAGGCGACCTCAGCATCAGAAAGTGCCCTGTAATCACCCTCGGCTAAATCATCATCAAGCACAATATCTCCAACTTGGAAGCGATGGAGTTTGACAACGTGATTTCCCAGGGCGACAAACATTCGCTTTACTTGATGATACTTACCCTCACCAATGGCGAGGGTTAAACAATGGCTGTCTATTTGTTCCATGGTCGCAGGCAGGCAGCGATGCTTTTCACCCTCTAACAATACCCCGTTAGCAAGTCTATCGCTGTAGTCCGAATCTATGGGATTAGCTAAGGTTACTGCATATATTTTGCTGCATTTAGACCGCGGAGAGGTAAGGCGATGATTCCATTTTCCGTCATCAGTTACTAATAGTAGGCCCGTGGTGTCAACATCCAGGCGACCAGCAATTTGCAGCTCTTCACTGCGATGCTCATAAATAAGACTTATTGCTGTAGGATGATTTGCATCCTTGGTTACGGAAACGATTCCGGCTGGCTTGTTGAGCATGAAGTAGCGATGCTTATAGGCATTGATAATTGAACCATCTAAGCTAACCTCCTGGTCCGAGATTACTTTTGTGGCGGGGTTGGTCACAATCTGATATTCGATCTCCACCACCCCAGCTTTAATCATTCGCTTTACTTCAGAACGCGAAAGATCCGTGGCATTGCTGATGTATTTATCTAGACGCAAGATTAATCGCCGCGAGTTAGAAGGTGAGCCGCCTCTTTGGCAAAGTAGGTCAAAATCCCATCAGCACCAGCTCGTTTAAATGCGAGAAGAGACTCCATGATAACTTGGTCCCTATTTAACCAATCCTTTTCAAATGCAGCACAATGCATAGCGAATTCACCGCTGACTTGATAAACAAAAGTCGGTGCTTTCAGCTCATCTTTCACTCGTTTTAAGATATCCAGGTAAGGCATGCCCGGCTTAATCATAATCATATCTGCGCCTTCATCGAGATCCAAAGCACATTCATGCAATGCTTCGTCGCTATTGGCTGGATCCATCTGATAGGTTTTTTTATCACCACCTTGAATATTCTCTGCCGAACCTACTGCGTCGCGAAATGGCCCGTAGTAATTAGAGGCATATTTAGCTGAGTAGGCTAGAATCTGCGTGTTGACAAATCCATTATCCTCGAGCTCCTCACGGATCGCGCAAATGCGCCCATCCATCATGTCAGATGGAGCTACGATGTCAGCACCCGCTTGCGCATGTGAAAGTGCTTGCTTGATTAAAACTTCGTTAGTCACGTCATTGATAACATAACCAGTACCTTCATCTATGATGCCATCTTGGCCGTGAAGGGTGAATGGGTCCAAGGCAACATCTGTGATGATCCCCAGTTCTGGCACTGACGTTTTTAATGCTTTAACCGCACGTTGAACCAGACCTTCTGGGTTGTAGGCTTCCTCAGCTAAAGTTGTTTTTAATTCTTGATCGACAACTGGAAAGAGAGCGATAGCTGGAATCCCTAGGGCAGCTATCTCTTTTGCTTCAAGTACAAGCAAATCGATAGATAACCGATTCACGCCCGGCATAGAATCCACCGGATCTGATTGCAATATCCCGTCGACGACGAACATCGGCAGGATAAGATCGTTGACTGATAGCGTTGTTTCACACACTAAACGGCGAGAAAAATCCCTTGCACGAGCGCGACGCATACGAGTGTAGGGGTATGGTCCGCGGTTAGTTTTAAAGCTCATGGATACTCCGGCTACGCAAAAATAGTTAACTTAGCTTGTAATTAAAAGCACATGATACGCAAAAAACCGAACTGCCACATAAATATTACTTTTTATGATTGCCTAGATTTTAGCAAAAACCCGCTCAGCTGCACTTAGCGTATCTTCAATATCTTGGTCCGTATGTGCCGCAGACATAAATCCAGCTTCGTAGGATGCAGGAGCAAGATATACCCCCTCTTGTAACATGCCATGGAAAAATTTCGCAAAACGATCAGTGTCACACTTAATGACTTGATTGTAGTTAATGATTTTATCTTCCTCAGAGAAGAAGATTCCCCACATTGTACCGACATGATTACTCGTTAGCGGTATGCCCGCTGCTGTCGCTCGTTGAACTAAACCGTCGACTAGTTGTGTGGTGCGATTACTAACAGGCTCTAAAAAACCTGGGGCAGAAATTAAATTAAGTGTTGCAAGGCCAGAGGCCATAGCCACCGGATTGCCTGAAAGGGTGCCGGCCTGGTAAACAGGACCAAGGGGAGCTATATGTTCCATGATTTCGCGCTTGCCACCAAAAGCACCTACTGGCATACCACCGCCAATTACCTTGCCAAGACAGATCAGATCAGCATCAATATTGTAGTAACCGATGGCTCCCTGCTGACTGATGCGAAAGCCAGTCATTACCTCATCAATGATTAGCAGCGCACCACTGGCAGTGCAGCATTCTCTAAGAGCTTCCAAAAATCCGGGAATTGGGGGCACACAGTTCATATTCCCCACAACAGGTTCTACAATGATGCAAGCAACTTGCTCGCCTATCTCCGCAAACACCTGTTTTACTTGGTCAATATCATTGTAGTTGAGTGTTATCGTGTGATCAGCTAAACCTGCAGGTACACCCGGGGAGCTCGGGACTCCAAGGGTCAGGGCACCAGAACCCGCTTTGACGAGCAACGAGTCTGAATGACCGTGGTAGCAGCCCTCGAACTTAATAATTTTGTCTCGTCCTGTATAGCCCCTAGCGAGGCGGATGGCACTCATCGTTGCTTCCGTACCAGAGTTGACCATGCGTATCAATTCCATACCTGGGACGATGCTGCAAATTTTATCAGCTAACTGAATCTCAAGTTCTGTGGGGGTGCCAAAAGTCATTGCCTTTTCTAGTTGTTCACGAATGGCTTGTAAAACCGTCTCATTGCCATGCCCCAATAGCATCGGCCCCCAAGATAGAACGTAGTCGATATAACGATTACCATCTGCATCATACATATAGGCGCCACTGGCACGATCAAAAAAAACCGGGGTTCCTCCTACCGCACGAAAGGCGCGAACCGGTGAATTTACTCCGCCAGGAATGCTTTTTTGGGCAGCTTCAAATAGCTGTTGAGAGCGTGAAATTTTTTCTGTATGCGGCATTAATTTTCCCTAAGGTTCGGCTGTTTACTTGAGTGTGAAAACGACATTATCCTTGATTACGAGATGTGAGGCTATTTGGTCTTATTAGAACGGCTTTACAACAACTAAAATTACTATGCCCACTAAGATTAAGACTGGAACTTCATTAAAGACCCGAAAGTAAACGTGGGTTTTATCATTGCGATCTTCCGCTAGTCTTTTCATATGTGAAAGACACATATGATGGTAACCGATAAGAAGCAAGACCAACCCTGCTTTCAGCTGGAACCAAATTTCGTTCAGATACGCCGGCACCAAAGTAACGAGCCAAAGCCCAAAGATGATGGTGGCAATCATCGACGGATTAGCAATGCCGCGATAAAGCTTACGTTGCATAACCTTGAAGCGCTCAATGCTTATTTCATCCTCAGACATCGCGTGATAAACAAACAGTCGAGGCAGATAAAAAAGAGCTGCAAACCAGCAGATCACAGCAATAATATGGAAGGCTAATACCCATTGATACATTTAATTAAGGCCTCTTAGGCTGATATTTCCAAGGATTTGGAAAGTAATCCCTTAGTTGCTTGAGTCACTTTACGGTATTATAGGCGGCTTAGCGCATTCTGGATATTGAAAAGAGAGGATCAGGTGATCAAAGTTGGCATTGTTGGTGGGACAGGTTATACAGGCGCAGAGTTAATACGTTTGCTTATTAACCACTCTGAGGTGGAGATAACTGCAGTCACATCGCGCAGTGATCAGGGTACTCTAGTATCGGATATTTACCCGAACCTGCGTGGACATATAGGTTTATCCTTTGTAGCTCCAGAGATGAGCTATCTAAAAAATTGCGATCTAGTCTTTTTTGCGACACCTCACGGAGTTGCTCAGTCAACTGTGCCTGAGATGCTAAATGCAGGTATTAAGGTTATTGATCTGTCTGCAGACTTTCGTATCCGGGATGTTGCGGTTTGGGAACAGTGGTACGGACAACCTCACTTGGCGCAAGACTTGCTGGATTGTGCAGTCTATGGATTGCCAGAATTTAACCGTGCAAAAATTATAAAAGCTGATTTAGTGGCTTGTGCTGGGTGTTATCCCACCAGTGTGCAAATTGGGTTACTTCCTTTGTTAACTGCTGCATGCATTGACATGAATGATGTGATTGCTAATTCAGCATCAGGAGTGAGTGGCGCTGGAAGGCAGGCGAATATTTCGAATTTATTATCAGAGGCAAGTGATAGTTTTAAATCCTATGGAGTATCTGGACATCGTCATCAGCCAGAGATAGAACAGGGCCTAGCTGATATTGCAGGTCAGACTGTAGGCGTTACCTTTGTTCCACATTTGCTACCAATTAATCGTGGCATACACACCACCATTTATGCCAATTTGGTGGATACCGATGTGGATGTACAAGCCTTATTTGAAAGTCAGTTTGAGAAAGAACCCTTTGTTGTTGTGCTACCTGCAGGAAGTCATCCGGAGACACGGTCGGTTAGAGGATCTAATTTTTGCCAAATTGCTGTGCATAGGCCTAACGGTGGGACTAAGGTTGTTGTGCTAGTGGTAGAAGATAACTTGACTAAGGGTGCATCTGGTCAAGCCATTCAATGCATGAATCTTATGTTTGATTTACCTGAAACATCTGGTCTGACTGCTCCTGGGTTGTTACCTTAATGCCAGAGCGAAGATCGGTTGTGGTTACCCATAGAGAAGGATATAAATACTGGTTTTTTGCGGCGTTCTTGGGTGTTTGCATAGTCTCTTTTATCCTTGGAATTTGGTGGCAACAGTCTAGACAAGAGGAGCTTCAGTCAGAGCACCAAGCGTTGAGCGAACAGGTTTTGAGGCTCGCTCAATCCTTGGACATAAAAACTACAGAGCTTGAGATGATGCGTCTAAATACAGCAGTTGATGCATCAGCGCTAGAGAATGCGCGCCAGGAAATGATTGTTTTACAAAAACAGATTTTCGAGAATGAAGAACAGTTGGGGCTTTATAGAGAATTACTAAGTGATGGAAGTCAGCCAAGCGGGTTGTCTGTAGCTAAATTTAGCCTTACTCAGATAAGTGAAGAGCAGTTGGCTTATCGCTGGGTTGCAAGGCAGAAAACTGCAAAGATGCAGGTCACAAATGTTATTGCCGAGATAACTGTGATGGGTAACAAAGGCGACCGAGTGTTGACTTTACCCTTGTCAGATTTAGATTCAAATATTGTGGAAATGCCAATTAGGTTAAAATTTAAGTATTTTTCGATTAACCAGGGTGTTTTAACCTTACCGGAGGGTTTCAATCCTGATAAAGTCAGGATTGTTTTAAGATATTCGTGGAGCAAGAAAGTCTCCGATGATAAAACTTTTGACTGGGTTGTTGAGGAGTGAACGATGTTTAACAAAAGCAATAAACAAGATGGGTCTAAATATGGCTCATCCGCACAGCCAACAACCCTTATTGCTGAGGGAACTAGGTTGGAGGGAGACCTCGACTTTTTGGGGAGTTTAGAGGTGCAGGGGTCAGTCATTGGGAAAGTAACCACTGCCGATGAGAATGCTCAAGTGAGAGTGTTAAATGGTGGGGAAGTGGAGGGTACGATGTCTGCGCCCACAGTAGTCGTTAATGGTCACATCAAGGGCGATATTTTCGCGTCAAAGAATGCAAGACTTGCTGCAAAAGCAGTAGTAGAGGGAAATATATATTATAATACCCTTGAGATTGAGCGTGGGGCTCATGTTGCGGGGAACTTGGTCCATGAAGTTCCGGCAACAAATGTAAGCGCTATTCAGCAGAAGAACAATGCTGATGGTAAGCAAGATTCGACCCCCAGTACAGGCAAAAATTAACTTACAAGGAAAAATAGACAACTAGAACCGCGTCCGGTTCATTGTTGCGGAGCACTTATGTCAGGAATTCAAACATACACACCTACGGCGTTGGAAGTTACCGACCGAGCTGTGGCTAAAGTGCAGAGCTTAAAGGCCGAGGAAGATAATGAAGAGCTCAAGCTCAGAGTTTTTGTAACCGGCGGAGGTTGTTCTGGATTCCAGTATGGGTTCTCTTTTGAAGAAGGCATGGCTGAAGACGATACTCCGGTCAGTCGTGATGGAGTGACAGTATTAATTGATTCTTTAAGTTTTCAATATTTAGCAGGATCCACCGTTGATTATGAGGTTGGATTAATGGGTTCTCGATTTATCATCACCAACCCCAATGCGTCCACTACCTGTGGATGTGGAGCCTCGTTCTCTATTTAACTTGTTCGATTAGACTTCAGGGTAAGTAGAGCCCACCTAAGACTACCGCTTTAGATGCTCCTGTTACTGACGGAAGATTTCCGACCTTCTTTTCTACGCGCTGTTTAGCAAGCCAAGCAAATGCGCAGGCTTCTACCCAGTCGGGGTCAAGACCAATTTCGGATGTTAAATTAATTTCTGGAAGATTACGGGTAGATAAACTGAGATTCAGTTCGCTGATTAATTTTGCATTGTGTACACCTCCACCGCAGGCAAAAATTCCGTCTATTGGCGCGGAGATAGAGGCCATACCTTGAGCGATGGTCTCGACGGTAAATAGAGTTAAAGTTGATTGGATATCTTCAGGTGATAAAGGATAAGACCTAACTTGTTTTTCTAGCCACGCTAAGTTGAAATCTTCTCTTCCTGTACTTTTTGGTGGCGTTAAATCAAGGAATCGATGTTGCATTAATTGATTGAGTAGAGGTATGGAAGGAGTTCCGCTGGAGGCCCACTCACCTCCATTATCATATGGCTCCCCTCTATTTTTAGAGCACCATCCATCAAGAAGTATATTCCCAGGGCCAGTGTCAAAGCCTTGGCACTTACCGTCTGGATATAAGATTGTAATATTCGAAATCCCGCCAATATTCAAAATGATTCGCACTTGCTCAGAATGACTGAATAGTGATTTATGAAATGCCGGAACTAGAGGCGCGCCCTGCCCTCCAAGTGCCATATCTGCGCGCCTAAAATCGGCTACAACAGAACATCCAGTTTGGGCTGCAATTAAATTAGGATTACCAATCTGCTGACTAAATCCGTTTTTTATGCCGGGTGGCTGATGACGCACTGTTTGGCCATGAGAACCTATGGCTTTAACTTGGCTGGCCGTAATATTTAGCTTTGACATGAGTGCTAGGGTAGCTTGCGCAAATAACTCCCCAATTTCGTTATCAGTTTGACTGTAGAGTAGAACGTCGTCGATTCCTGGCTCAGAAAGTCCTAGAATCGCTTTTTTTAAGGTAGCAGGAATGTCATGGCTATGAGTGCCTAATAGCCTAAGGTTGTCTTGACCAAAGCTTACGGCGGCAGCATCAACCGAATCAATGCTGGTGCCAGACATGAGCCCAATGTAGATATCAGGCGCGGTCATAATTTGTGATCAATTGGCATTTGATGAATTGCCTTCCACCAATGCTAACTGTGACTTATCTTGGTACTCAGCCAACTGAGACAACATAGGTTCGACTGTCTGTCTAAAGGCCACCCTTTCATTTGCGGTGATAGGTCTTGCCTGGGGCAGTTTTACCGTACGGGGATTGCGATGGACGCCATTAACTAAGAATTCATAGTGAAGATGGTTGCCGGTGGAGTAACCAGTTGACCCCACTGTACCAATAAGTTGACGTTGTTTTACAGTTTGGCCTCTGCGCACTTTTCTTTTATTTAAGTGCAAGTACTTGGTTACGTAGGTTTGGCCGTGTTGTATAAACACGTAGTTACCATTGTATTTACTAAATCCTGACTCGATGACTTTGCCTGCGCCGGCTGCATAGACTGGTGTACCCCTTGGTGCTGAATAATCCACGCCGCGGTGGGCTTTGATCTTTTTGTGTATAGGATGTTTACGGCGTAAATTAAACCCTGAACTAATACGGAAAATATCTAAAGGGGTTCGCAAGAATGTTTTGCGCATGCTAAACCCTTCGGGGGTGTAGTAATCACTCTGGCCTTTTTTGTTAGTGTAGCGAACAGCATCAAAGGTCTTCTTTTGATTTGTAAAAGACGCGGCGATAATATTGCCCACACCTAACTTTTCTCCATCGATGAAGCGATCTTCGTAAAGCAGTGAATATGAGTCTCCTGGACGAATGTCAAAAACAAAATCAATATCCCATCCAAAGATATTAGCCATTTCCATTATGAGCTTGTCAGGCAAGTTGGCCTCTTTGCCTGAAAGGTAGAGAGAGTCTTTAATTACCCCTTCTCTGTAACTCAATAGAATTTCGGGTTCTCGCAGTCGCTTTTCAGCTTGATACTTATTTCCTTGGCGGGTGTAAACATACTTTTCGAGAGGGGACTTTACATAATGCACCTGAAGCAGATTCGAGTCTTTGTCCGTTCCAAAACGCAAAGATTCGCCGGGAAAAAGATTTCGCAGCAGTTTTCCTTTAGGCGAAGTTGAAATTTCATGGACATCCTTAGCAGAAAATTTCGCACGTAAGAAAAGGGTGGATAAATTATCTCCCTTGCCCACTTCCTCTGACCTCCAGTGGAGATCGATCTGGTTATTAACAATCTCCAACGGCTCAAATTCGATCGGGACCAAAACAGGTTCTGTAACCAATTTAGTCCGATCAGGTTCATCTTCAGGCACCACAGAAAGGATGGCTAAAAGTGCGAAAATACCACCGATGAATAATAAATTACGGCGCGGGAAGTTCCGAGTAAAAAACAGAATTCGATTAGCGACTTTTTGCGTTTTTTTGACCACCGTAACCCACCGCCAATAGTAAACTAGCCAGAGTTTAGCGTGATTGATTAGGAAGATACAATATCGTGAGTCAGTAAAGGCATCACAAGTGAATGAGATTAAGTTGAAAAATGGTCTTAACCTTCACTATATCTGTTAAACTAACCAGTAATTACAGGCGCTCGACTAAAGCGTTATCGATCAATCAATCTAAGTATTAAAAACGAATGAAGATAAATCTCACTGGAAATCAGTTAATCGAAGAATTAACTCAACGTGGACTTGTAGCGCAGTATTCTGGCGATCAAGATCTATTGAAACATCTTGACGAGTCGCGAACGCTTTATTGTGGTTTTGACCCTACTGCAGATAGTTTGCATATAGGTAGCTTGGTCCCTTTGCTGGTTTTGAAGCGATTTCAGGATGCAGGGCATAGACCGATAGTCTTGGTGGGAGGCTCCACCGGGTTAATTGGTGATCCTAGTTTTAAGGCTGAAGAGCGCAAGCTAAATAGCCCTGAAACAGTTGCTGGCTGGGTTGATAAACTAAAACGTCAAACAAGTCAGTTTGTAAATTTTGACGACCAATCACCCATAGCCGCGAAGGCCGTCAATAATTTAGATTGGACTGCCGGTGTCGACGTTTTGGATTTCTTGAGAAATGTTGGCAAACACTTCTCCATTAATGCAATGATCCAGAAAGAGTCAGTGAAGCAGAGATTAGATAGAGAGGGAGCAGGTATCTCGTTCACTGAGTTTTCTTACTCTTTGCTTCAAGGATGGGACTTTGCTGAGCTCAACCGCCGATACGATTGTACTTTGCAAATAGGTGGCAGTGACCAATGGGGCAATATAGTAAGTGGTATCGACTTAAGTCGCAGACAAAATCAATCTCAGTGTTTTGCATTGACAGTGCCTCTAGTGACAAAAGCAGATGGCTCGAAATTTGGCAAAACAGAATCAGGGACGATATGGCTCGATGCTACAAAAACCTCGCCTTATAGTTTCTATCAGTTTTGGCTAAATGTTGCTGACGCAGACGTGTATAAATTTCTTCGCTACTTTACGTTTTTATCCTTGGCTGAGATCAGTGATATTGAAATCGAAGACAAAGCAGCTTCGGGTCGTCCGAAGGCGCAAGGAATATTGGCTCGTGAAGCGACCACCCTGGTTCATGGTGATGACGGCCTCAATGCTGCCTTGCGGATAACTGAAGCTATGTTTAGCGGTGAGCTCTCGGATTTGTCCGAGCAAGATTTTGAGCAGCTCTGTCAGGACGGGCTGCCCAGCTCTTCCTTGTCTGATTTGGACCTGCAAGATAAACCCCTGACTAATCTCCTGGTGGAGGCTGGTATGGTGAAATCTGGCCGGGAAGTTAAAGATGCGCTCAGTCGAAATTCAGTATTGATTAATGGGCAAGCTAAAGGCTTGGAAGACAATATGCGAACTGCCGATCTTTTCCCTCCCAGAGGTGGGATCTATGACCGCTATTATCTCGTCAAATTAGGCAAGAAAAAATATCATTTATTTCAGCGCATTTAACGCGTCAGACCCTTAGGTTTTGTGGGACTTCAAAATAAATATAAATACTTGTTGACAGTACTCCGTCTGTCTGTAGAATGCGCGCTCCTACTGGGGGGCAGGCAACATTGCACTACAGTAGTAAGGGGAACGACTAATTAATTTTATTTATTTCTTTTAATCGGTTGACAAGCAAATCTTTGCCGCTAGAATGCGCGCTCCCAACAGCAATGTTCGGAACCGAAACAAGCGTCAAGAAATGTTAGTGAAAAGAATCCGTAATAATTCTCTTCAATCTGTTGACAAAGGGGCCCGCATCTATAGAATACGCGTCCCGCTCTTAGTAGCGAATGCTCTTTAAAAATATAATCAAGCAATGCGTGTGGGCACTTGCTAGTTGATATTGGATAATTAAATATCATAAGCAAGTGACTCATCGATTCATTTATGAATGTGATTTGTACAGTTTTATGAAACTGAGATTTTGAATGGTAAAGCAAGTTTTGCGTAACCGTTCCCTCTCCTTAATTGGTGAGGTTAAAGATTAAACTGAAGAGTTTGATCATGGCTCAGATTGAACGCTGGCGGCAGGCCTAACACATGCAAGTCGAGCGCGAAAACACTTCGGTGTGAGTAGAGCGGCGGACGGGTGAGTAATGCTTGGGAATCTGCCCAGTAGTGGGGGATAACGTGTGGAAACGCACGCTAATACCGCATACGTCCTACGGGAGAAAGCAGGGGATCTTCGGACCTTGCGCTATTGGATGAGCCCAAGTCAGATTAGCTAGTTGGTGAGGTAATGGCTCACCAAGGCGACGATCTGTAGCTGGTCTGAGAGGATGATCAGCCACACTGGGACTGAGACACGGCCCAGACTCCTACGGGAGGCAGCAGTGGGG